>Ga0207703_10000021_pt1 | contig 247414 bp, 209 predicted proteins | sample KBSSwiS12_FD_184304 | JGI IMG/M metagenome (GOLD analysis project Ga0207703, IMG submission 184304) | Switchgrass rhizosphere microbial communities from Kellogg Biological Station, Michigan, USA - KBS Switchgrass S1-2 (SPAdes) (version 2) | ecosystem: Host-associated > Plants > Roots >... | reverse complement strand
CACCACCCCGACCGAGGCCACCACCGCGACCGAGAGCACCACCCCGACCGAGGCCACCACCCCGACCGAGGCCACCACCGCGGCCGAGAGCACCACCCCGACCGAGGCCACCACCGCGGCCGACGGCGCCGTCCCCGCGGCCACCGCCGACAGCGCGGCGGCGGAGACCGAGGGCAAGAACACCGGCGCGAGGGCTTCGTCGACACTGGCCGCCGCGGCTGTCTCCGCCGGCGCCGCCGACGAGAGCCGGAAGGAAGACCGGGCATGACAACAACCACAGCCACCACATTGGCCTCGGGGGAACGCGGCGACGCCCAGCCGTTGTTGGAAACAAAGGACCTGGCGGCGGGCTACAACGGCGTCCCGATCGTCCACGGGCTGAATCTTCGGGTCAACCCGGGTGAGGTGGTCCTCCTACTGGGGGCGAACGGCGCGGGCAAGAGCACGACGATGCACACGCTGGCCGGTGGCCTGGCCGCTATCGGCGGATCGGTGCTGATCCAGGGCAAGGCGACGAGCAGTCCAGCGCACCGTCGCTGCCGCGGCCAGCTCAGCTTCGTCACCGAGGAACGGTCGGTGTTCCGGTCGATGTCGGTCGAGGACAACCTCCGCCTGGGCAGCGGCACGGTCGACGCGGCCGTGGAGCTGATGCCGGAGCTGCGCCCGCTGTTCCGGCGCCGGGCCGGCCTGCTCTCCGGTGGCGAGCAGCAGATGCTCAGCCTGGCCCGGGCGATCTCGGCCCAGCCGGCGGTGCTGCTGGCCGACGAGCTCTCGCTCGGCCTGGCGCCGCTGATCGTCAAGCGGCTGCTCGACGTCGTACGCAGCTCCGCCGACGCCGGCCTCGGCGTGCTGCTCGTAGAGCAGCACGTCCGGCAGGCCATGCGCATCGCCGACTGGGTGTATGTCCTGCGCCGGGGCCGGATCGTGATCGAGGGCCCGGTCGCCCAGATGCGGGAACGGATGTCGGAGATCGAGGACAGCTATCTGACCGGAACCTCGTCGACCGACGAGGCCACAACAGTATAAGGCGACGGCGCCCGTCCGACGTGACGGGCGGCGGTCGCCGCCGGCCGGGGGACGCGTCCCCGGCCGGAGAGCGGAAAGCGACGGTCCATGTCCGAAAAGTTGTTGCACGGCAAGATCACCGACGAGTCGGTCGCGCTGATGCGGGAGCGCATCGGCTACCCGAACCCGACCCTGCGCACCGGCTTCGTCAACTGGCCGTGGAACGAGGTGGCGAACGCGGACGCGATCCGCAAGTACGCCCACGGGATCGGTGACCTCAACCCGCTGTACACCGACCGGGGCTACGGCCCGAAGACCCGGTGGGGCAGCATCATCGCCCCGCCCGGCTTCGAATGGACGATGGGCGTCGACCGTTCGCCGAAGGTCTCGCCGGAGTTGCACGAGCGGACCCGGAAGGCCCTGCGGGGCGTGCACCTGTTCAACGCCGGCCACGAGGGCTGGTTCTACCGGCCGATCGTGCCGGAGGACCAGCTCTACCGCGGCAGCACGCTCGCCGACGTGCGGGACAAGGTCTCGGAGTTCGCCGGCCGCTCGGTCATCACCACGAACGAGCACAGGTGGTGGGACGAGAGCGGCCAGGTCGTGGCCGTCCGCCGGCCCTGGTACATCCACGCGGAGCGGAAGTCGGCCGGGTCGAGGGGCAAGGCCGGGCAGGTGGCCCGGGCGTCCTACACCGCCGAGGACCTGGCGGAGATCGACGCCGCCTACGACGCGGAGCTGATCCGGGGCGCCGAGACGCTCTACTTCGAGGACGTCACGGTGGGCGACGCCGGCCCACGCATGGTCAAGGGGCCGTTCGAGGTCACCGACCTGATCAACTTCTTCATGGGCGCCGGCTGGTACGGCTACGGCTTTCCCGCGCTGCGCCTGGCCCGGGAGAATCGCCGGGTCCTGCCCGGTTTCTACAGCCTCGACGACTTCGGTGCCTGGGACGCCATCATGCGTATCCACTGGCAGGACGACATGGCGCGCAAGATCGGCGTTCCCGCCGCCTACGACATCGGGCCGCTGCGCTGGACCTGGCTGGTGCACTACTGCACGAACTTCGCCGGCGACGAGGGCTGGGTCTACCGGGTCCGTGGCGAGTTCCGCAAGTTCAACTACGTGGGTGACACGACGTGGATCACCGGCGAGGTGACCGAGGCCCGGGTCGACCCCGAGCTCGGGCCGCTGGTCGAGCTGAGCCTGAAGGGCACCAGCCAGCGCGGGGAGCAGAACATCACCGGGTCGGCGACGATCCTGCTGCCGTCCCGCAAGTCCGGACCGGTCACCCTGCCCACTCCGTTGCGTTCCGATGATCAATAGTGGTCGTTGGAACGCATCCCAGACCTTTCGGTCTGGAAGGTCCGTCACGTCACCAAAGCGTGCGGGCTTCAGCTTGAGGACGGTCTCTCGTTTCCGCCCGCCGCGTCAGCGGTGGGGTTGCGCCACCTGCCCGCCCCGCACCCGCCGGACGGCGGGTGCGGGTGACGCGGGTCCTCTGGTCGGCTCCACGAGGTTTCCACACCGCCGGGGCGGTGTCCTGGTCTCCGGCCACTCCGGTACCAGTCGTACAGGCCGCGAGCGCGGCCAGGTTGCGCGCGGCGTTGTCGTCCCGGTCGAGACTCAGGCCGCAGGTGTCGCACCGGTAGGCCCGGACGTGCAGCGGCAGCTTGGCTTTCACCGCGCCGCACCCCGAACAGATTTTGGAGGATGGAAACCAGCGGTCCGCGACGACCAGCCGAGAGCCGTACCAGCCGGTCTTGTAAGTGAGCTGGCGGCGGACCTCGCCGAACCCGGCATCAGCAACCTTGCGGGCGAGGCGCCGGTTCCGTAGCATCCCGGCTACGTTCAGATCCTCCACGACAACCGTGCCGTAGTCGGCCGCCACGGACGTGGTCAGCTTGTGCAGGGCGTCCTCACGTAGGTTCGCCACCCGGTAGTGCATGTTATTCCGGGCGGTGTTCGCTTTTTCCCAGCGGCGGGAGGGCTTCCGCCCGGTGCGGCGGTCGGGGCCCTGACGGCGGGACACGACACGGGAAGCGCGGCGCAGCCGCCCGCGCGCCCGGTCGTAGTGGGCCGGGTTGGGCACGGCGCGGGTCTGGCCGGTCGCGTCGGCCATGACCGCGAGAGCCGTCACGCCCAGGTCGATACCGACCGTCGCGTCCGGGCGGGCGGGCGGGCGCCGTCGGATCACGTTGCGCCTCGATCTGGAACGACACGAACCAGCGGCCCCGTTCGTGGCGCACCGTCGCCGACAGGATCCGCGCCGTCCCGGACTGGAGTCGACTCAGGAGGCTGCCGGTCCGTTCATGGCAGCGTAGCGTCCCGAACCGGGGAAGGGTCACATGCCGGCCGTCCGCCTTCACCCGCATGGTGCCGGTGGTGAACCGGCAGGCCAGGCGAGCTTTCCGCTTCGACTTGAACCGGGGAGCTCCCATCTTCGTGCCCCGCCGCGTGCCCCGCTTCGAGGCGGCGTAGTTGTCGAACGCGGCCGACGCGTTCGCCAGACCGGTGGAGTAGGCCTCTTTCGGCGGGCGGGGGGCGGCGGTGAGGCCGAGGCCGGGGATGCTGGTGGGGCCGGCGCGGATGTCCTCGGCGCCGTCGGGTGACCAGCGGGCGCCGGTGATCCCGAATCGGTCCTCGATGACGCGGCGGCAGGCACCGTCGAGCAGTCCCACCGTCACCACTACCGCCACCGCGGGGCCTCCGCGTCATCCGGGACAAGGGCACCAACCTCGCCCATGATTCCTCGAACCGGACGAACGCCGGTGGACCCGGCGGCGAGGCGCTTCCCGCCGGCACCGCCCGTCAGCGGCCAGGCAAGCACTGACCTGCCGCGATCACGCTCCGCAGTGTCTGAAACGTCAGGAATGCTATGGACGCGCCGGCAACAGTTGTAACCCCCCGGCGGGCGGCCCGCCCTCGGCGTAGTCGGATCCGCACGCGTGCCGGCGCCCCAGTGCGCGCTGGTATTAGTATCCTTCTCTCCTGCTCCGGGCAAGACGCCCGTGACCTCCCCAGCGCTCGAGGAGCCGCGTCCCAGACGATCAAGCACCGCTGCGTCGACATCAGGCGCGCGAGCTGTGGACCTGCTCGGAGATGTAACCGGACGTCTGGACCGCGGCCCGGGTCACCTCCGCCCGCGCCAGGCCCTCGATGTCCTGGTCCGAGTAGCCGAGCTCCCGCAGCACGTCGTCGGTGTGCTCGCCCAGGGCCGGCGCGGGCCGGGGCGGCTCGTAGGGCTGGCCCGCGACCAGGACCGGGTCGGCGAGGTAGACGAACGGCCGGCCGTCCTCGGTCGCGCCGTCCAGGAACAGGGACCGGGACTGGATCTGCGGGTCGTTCCTGACCTCCTCGGCGCCGTCGTTGGCTGGGCCGAGTGGCAGCAGGTGGGCGGCGGCGAGCGCCAGCCACTCCTGCCGGGTGCGGGTCGCGATGATCTGCTGGATCTCGGCCCGCAGTTCCACCCCGAAATGCCGGTCGAGGAGGTCCGGGCGCGACACCAGCTCGCAGAACCGGGCCCAGAACTTGGCCTCCTCCGGGCAGAACATCACGAACCGCTCGTCCTTGGTCTGGTAGTGCTGGTAGCGGGCCGAGCCGAGGCCCGCGTCCGGCGCGGTCCACCACTGCTCGGCTGGGGGGACGTTCAGCTGGGCCGATGCCGCCGCCCAGCCACTGGCGACCGCCGCGTCGGAGGCCGCGACGTCCAGGTAGCACCCCTCGCCGGTCCGCCCGCGCTGGACCAGGGCGGCCACGATGTGCAGCGCGGCCTGGACGGCGCCGGCGCTGGTGGCCTCGCCGGCGATCGAGAGGCTGCCGGTGCGGATGACCGGGGGACGCTTGGCCGTGGGCAGGCCGTCCGGGCCGATCTCACCCGGCAGCGTGCCCGCCAGCGCGTCCATCATCTGGCCGTGGGTGGGCACGTTGGCCAGCGGTCCGACGGCGCCGAAGCCGGTGACCTGGCAGTAGACCAGGTCGGCCTTGACCGCGCGCAGCTGGTCGTAGGAGATGCCCAGGCGCTCGGTCGAACGGGCGAGGACGTTCGTGACGAACACGTCCGCCGTCGCGACGAGCCGGCGCAGCACCGCCTGCCCCTCGGCCTTGCGCAGGTCGATGGTGACGCTGAGCTTGTTCTTGTTCACCTGGCCGTGCAGGTACCGGGTCGAGGGCACCCGGATGTAGTCGCCCATGAACGGGCTCTCCACCTTCACGACCTCGGCCCCGAGGTCGGCCAGCACCATGGTCGTGCTGGCCCCGTTGAGCAGGGCGGAGACCTCGACGACACGGCAACCGGCCAGTAGGTGGCTCACTAGGAATCCTTTCACGATGCCTGCGCAAGCCAAAGAAGTATACTTCACTCGACTATGATCCCGCGACGGGAGGACGCCGTGAGCACAGGGGGAACGCCCAGGGAGACCGACGGGCCGGCGAACGGCCAACGGCCCGCGAACGGCGCCGCGGCGGGGCCGCTGGCCGCCCTCCGGGTCGTCGAGTTCGCCGGCAAGGGCCCGGCGCCGTTCGCCGCCATGCTCCTGTCGGACCTGGGCGCCCAGGTGCTGCGGGTCGAGCGGGTTCCCGCGCCCGAGCGTCATCCGGATTACCGCGTCGAGCACGACCTCCTGCGTCGCGGCCGGGCCGACGTCGGCATCGACCTCAAGACCCCGCCCGGCCTCGAGCTCGCCCTGGAGCTGATCTCCTCGGCCGACGTCCTGATCGAGGGCTACCGCCCCGGGGTGATGGAGAAGCTGGGCCTCGGCCCCGACGTGTGCCTCGCCCGCAACCCGCGGCTGGTCTACGGCCGGGCCACCGGCTGGGGGCAGACGGGCCCGCTGGCCGCGGCGGCCGGGCACGACATCAACTTCCTAGCGGTCTCCGGCGTCCTGAGCATGCTCGGTCGGGCCGGCGGGCCCCCGACGCCGCCGGCGAACATCCTCGGCGACTTCGGCGGCGGCGGGATGCTGGTGGCGGTGGGAGTGCTCGCGGCGGCGCTGGCGGCGCGCACGTCCGGCCGGGGTCAGGTGGTCGACGCGTCGATCCTGGAGGGAAGCGTCCTGCTGGCTACGCTCCTGTACGGCCTGCGGGCGGCCGGGCAGTGGAGCGACGAGCGCGGCACCAACCTGCTCGACACCGGCGCCCCTTACTACGACGTCTACGAGACGGCGGACCGGCGCTGGATGGCCGTCGGCGCCGTCGAGCCGCGCTTCTACCACAACCTGCTGCGAGCGCTCGGCCTCGACTCCGCCGAGTTCCCCAACCCGGCCGACCGCTCCGCCTGGCCGCGGCTGCGGGAACGGCTCACGGCCGTCTTCCGCTCGCGCACCCAGGCCGAGTGGGTGGAGCGGCTGTCCGGCGTCGACGCCTGCGCGAGCCCCGTGCTCACCCCGGACGAGGCCGCCGTCTTTCCCCACAACGTCGAGCGGGGCGTGTACGCGCGGTATCAGGGTGTGACGCAACCGGCGCCGGCGCCGAAGTTCTCCGCGACCCCGGGCCGGATCCCCGAGCCCGCCGCCGGCCGCGGCAACCCGCTCGCCGGGTGGGGCGTGGCGGCGGACCGCCTGGAGACCCTGGCCGCGCGGGGCGTCATCGTCAGCGGCGGCTGAACTCCGGCCGACCTCCCGGCCGGGCGGACGAGGCGCCCGGCCGGAGCGGGCGCCTCAGATCACCACGCGGGCGTTGCGGACCCGCCCACGGCGACCTCCATCTCTCCGAACGCCTCAGGCCGCGGCCTTCTCCAGGATGTGCACTCCGCAGGCGCTGCCGAGGCCGATGACGTGGGCCAGCCCGACGCGGGCGCCGTCGATCTGCCGGTCGCCGGCCTCGCCCCGCAGGTGCGTGGCGACCTCCCAGATATTGGCGATGCCGGTCGCCGAGATGGGATGCCCCTTGGACTCCAGCCCGCCCGAGACGTTGACCGGCTTCTTGCCGTCCCGCCAGGTGACGCCGGAGTTGAAGAAGTCCACCGCGCCGCCGGGCTCACACAGCCGCAGGTTGTCGTAGTGGACCAGCTCGGCGGTGGCGAAGCAGTCGTGCAGCTCCACCAGGTCGAGGTCGTCCGGGCCGATCCCGGCCTGCTCGTAGGCCTGGTCGGCCGCCGCCCGGGTCAACGTGTTGATGTCCGGCAGGACCTGGCAGCCCTCCGACCACGGATCGCTGGTCAGCACCGAGGCGCTGATCTTCACCGCGCGGCGCTGCTGCTCCAGCGACAGCGTGCGCAGCTTGCGCTCGGAGACGACGACCGCCGCCGCGGCACCGTCGCAGTTCGCCGAGCACATCGACCGGGTGTTCGGATAGGCGATCATGACATCGTTCATGATCTGCTCGACGGTGAACCGCTTCTGGTAGGTGGCCAGCGGGTTCAGCGTGGAGTGCGCGTGGTTCTTCTCCGCGATCCGCGCGAACAGCTCGAAGCTCGTCCCGCCGTAGCGGTGGCCGTACTCCATCCCGATCTGCGCGAACACGCCCGGCATCGTGTCCGTCCCGACCCGGCCGTCCAGCGCGGCCACCGCGCCGACCCGCCCCGCGGGCGTCCAGGTGTCGGACTTGGCCTGCTCGTTGCCCGTGAGCAGGCCGACACCCGAAAGCTTCTCGACCCCGACGGCCAGGCCCACGTCGGCCTCACCGGCCTTGATCGCCATAACCGCGACCCGAAGCGCCGTGGCCCCGGTCGCGCAGGCGTTGGCCACGTTGAACACCGGGATCCCGGTCTGGCCGATCTGCTTCTGCAGCAACTGCCCGAACCCGCCCGGTCCGCGCAGGTTGCCGGCGCCGAACACCTGGACGTCGCGCATCCGCAGCCCGGCGTCCTTCAACGCGCCCCGCGCCGCCTCCGCGCCCAGGTCGACGACGTCCAGCGTGGGGTGCTTGCCAAACTTCGTCATGTGGATGCCGAGGATCCACACGTTCTCCGCCATCGGCCTCTCCCGACCCTCGCGTGATCCGGGGAGCGTCAGCTCACCGGCTCGAACCCGAACCCGACCGCCTCGACACCCTTGCTGTCCTCACCCAGCGACGTCGTCGCCAGGCGCACCTTCATCCCGAGCCGAACATGCTCCGGGTCCGGCGGCGTGTTCACGATGTTGGCCCGCACACTCGTCCCGCCGCAGTCCACCAGGCCAGCGACAAACGGAACAGGAATTCCCGCCGCGGCGTGGCTGACGATCGTGAATGCGCGCAGCTCGCCCTCCACCGGCACGTCGACCGGGCGGAACTCCGAGCCCTCGCACGACGCGCACGCGTTACGCCGGCCGAAGTACCGGGCGCCGCACTCCACGCACTCCTGCGCGACGAGATGCGGCGCGCCATCCAGAACCAGATAGTCGACGAGCGGCACCTTCTCGCTCATTACACCCTCCAGAGTGCGGGAAGGGTCGCGACCGGCGAGCGAAATACTCACCGGCGCAACCACTAAGCATACTCTAACCGACACAAGCTCCCGCCGCGACGGCCAGCAAAGGCCCTGCCACGGTAAACAAAGTGCACTGCATCACCAGGCCCGAGCGCGAGGCTCCAGGATGGAGCCCCGGGCCCGGCCAGGGCGGGTCGAGCTAGGCGCCGAAGCCGGGACGACCGAGGTTGAAGGGGACCTCGGCCAGCCGCGGCGCCTCCTTGGCCAACGCGTCCAGCGTCCAGCGGCCACTGGTCTCGATCTTGTCGATGATCGCCCAGGGCTGGAACAGGTACACCCCGCCGCCCCGGACGTAGAACGACCGGCCCGCGATGGGGCAGTCCTCGGTCGCGAGGTAGGCCACGAACGGCGAGATGTTGGCCGGGTCGGTGTCGTCGAAGCCGGTGCCGTCGTCGCTCGCCGGCAGGACCGACTCGGTCAGGCGGGTACGGGCGGCGGGGGCGATCGCGTTGACCCGGATTCCGTAGCGCTCCAGCTCCAGCTGCGCGATCGTGGTGAGCGTCGCGATGCCGGACTTCGCGGCGCCGTAGTTGCCCTGCCCGACGTTGCCGAACAGGCCCGACGTCGAGGAGGTGTTGATGATCGACGCGCGGGGGGTCTTGCCGCTCTTGCTGAGCTCCCGCCAGTGGCGGGCGGCCGCGCGCAGCGGCATGAAGTGCCCGCGCAGGTGGACCCGGATGACCGCGTCCCACTCGTCGTCACTCATGTTCACCAGCGTGCGGTCACGCAGGATGCCGGCGTTGTTCACCAGCACGTGCAGCTCGCCGAACGCGTCGATCGCGGTCTGGACGAGACGCTGCGCCCCGTCGGCGTCGGTGACGTCGTCACCGTTGGCGACCGCCTCGCCGCCGGCGGCGGTGATCTCGTCGACGACCTGCTGGGCCGGCGTCACATCGGCACCCGAACCGTCGGCGGCGCCGCCCAGGTCGTTGACGACGACCTTCGCGCCCTCGCTCGCGAACAACAGTGCGTGCTCACGGCCGATGCCACGGCCCGCGCCTGTGATGATCGCGACACGTCCGTCCAGTGCACCCATACCTGGATGTCCTCTCCTGCTCGTCTGGTACCGCGCTCGGGGAGCCGCCGCAACGGTTCGCGAGGAGTTGCCGGAACACCGCCCAACTCCGGAAGCCTCCGCCATTTTGAGGATACTGTACTCGGGTGCTCTGGCGCGCGGATGCCGGTCAGGCCCGGACCGTGCCAGACGACCACGGTCACCGGCCGCGGCCAGCCGACCCCCTACTGGGAGGCGGCGGTGCCGGTCTGGGCGCCGACGTCGAACCCGAGCTGCTCGAGGATGGCGCGCTTGTTCGGCTTCATGGCGATGGTGCGCGGGATGGCGTCCATCGTGACGATGGTGGTCGGCACCTTGTACGGCTCGAGCCGGGCCCGCACCCATGCCTTCAGCGCGTCCTCCCCGGGGGAGTCGCCGTCCGGCCGGGGCTCGACCACCGCGACCGGCACCTCGCCCAGGCGCCGGTCCGGGGCCGCGAGAACCACCGCGTCCGCCACATCCGGGTGCTCGCACAGCGCGCGGGCGACCTCGGCGGCGTCGATCTTGAACCCGCCGCGGTTGATCGCGCCGTCGACCCGGCCCAGGATCCACAGGAAGCCGTCGTCGTCGTAGCGGGCCAGGTCGCTGGTCCGGATCCACTCCTGCGCCTCGCCGCGCGAGGACTGCGCGGTCCGGACCTCGAGGACACCGGACGCGCCGGTCGGCAGCACCTTCTCGGTGTCGGGGTCCACCACCCGGACCTCGACCCCGGGGTGCACCCGACCGACCGCGCCCCTCTTGGTCTTCGAGTACCGTCGATAGTCCTTCAACGTCCAGCTCGCGAGCCCCTGGAACTCGGTCGCGCCATAGGCCTGCAGCACCGGCACGCCGTACCGCTCGAAGAACTCCTCGGCGACCAGGGGGTCGAGCGGCGCCGAGCCGGCCCGGATCGACTTCAGCGACCGCAGCCAGTCCGGATCGACATCGGCGTCCAGCACCATGCGAATACCGGCCGGAGGAACCCCGGTGGTGACCACCTGATAGTCACGGACGACCTTGGCCCAGGCCGTCGGGTCGAATCTTTCCATGAGAACGAGCTGGCGCCCGTCCGCGACGGTGACGCAGAGCGACTGAAGCGCGCTGGTGTGCGCGAGAGCCAGCATCTGGATCGTGACCCCGGGCCGCAGGGCGGGCTCGGACGCGGTCTGGGACTTGCCCCCGTGGTGCTTCTGGACGGCGGCGATCGACGCGGACAGGCTGGTGTAGCTGATCTCGATGCGCTTCGGCGGCCCGGTCGTGCCACTGGTCTTGAGGCTCACGGCGCAGTCGGCGCCGAGGCGGGAGTAGTCGTCGCCGCGCTCACCGTCCGCGACCACCTCGGCCGTCGGCTCGTCCTCGCACCCGACGACGATCGCGCGGCTGCCCGCCGCGCGCACCGCCGCCGCCACCCCCTCGCGCTCCCAGTCCGCCCGGACGAGGAGGACGAGCGCGGGCCGCAGCTGGGCGATCTCGTCGACCAGGGCGCTGTCCGCCTGCAGCGGGTCCAGCGTCAGGACGGCCCGGTGCTGGACGAACAGGTTCAGCAGGCTGGCGACGATCGCGACGTCGTTGCGGGCGACGAGGCCGACGGCGGCGTCCGGCGGCAGCCGCGGGCTCAGCTCGGTCACCCGCGCCCCCAAGGCGGCCAACTGCCCCCACGACCGCCAGTGCCCGTTCTGGGCAATTGCCGGTGCGGCGGGCTCCAGGGCCATCACGGCACCGATGCGGCGGGAGATGTTCACCGTCACACCCCTCTCAAGGCGACGACGTGAGAAGTATACCGTACTTCCGATACGATCACATCTTCCCGCTGTGATTCAAGTCAAGCGACAAGAACCGGCTACTAAATGCCGGCGAACCCGACGGTCGAGCAGCCAGCAGGTGCCGCGGGACGACCTGGACAAGCGGTCGAGGAACTCGCCCGTTCGGTTGGCGACGACGCCGCGCTGGTCCGGAAGGTCACGGCCAGCTATCGGCAGAGCGGCCGAGGCAACTTGACCCCGGAATCGGCCGTGCTCCTCGCGCGGGCCTCCCAGCTGTGGAGTCTGCGCCGGCGCTAGGACGGCGGTGACCGCGGGACGGCGGCCGCGGGGCCGACGCCGTCACAGGCCGGACCTACGGCCCGCCGCCGACGGCGTACACCACGAGCAAGGCCGCGGACTCTGACATCGGCGGTCATCTTGACATCGGGTGTCGAACTTGGCGTATGGTGCTGTGCCAGGCGTCACAGGGGCGCCGAAGGCCGCGCGGTGACGCGGCCGGCATTGAGGACGCGGCGGCGGTTGACGCGAGTCCCGCCGCCCGCCCCCGGAAGCCACGTTCGCCCGGTCGAGGAGGAATCGCCGATGAGCCTTCTGGAGGCCCGCCCATGACCACCGCCACCGCCATCGCGGCCGCCAGCCGGAACGCCTCGGGCCAGGACCTCGCCTTCACGATCGCCGACCACCTGGCCGGCACGACCTTCGCGGACCTCGACGCCGACACCGTGACCGCGACGAAGCTCAGCATCCTCGACACCGTCGGAGTGACCCTGGCCTCGAGCGGCCTGACGCCCGGCGTCGAGGACTACGTCGAGGTGGCGCGGGAGTTCGGCGGCACCGGCGAGAGCCCGGTCTTCGGCTTCGGCGACGTGCGGCTGCCCGCGCCCCTGGCGGCCTGGGCGAACGGGGCGCTCGTGCACGGCCTCGACTTCGACGACCTCGTCCGCGACGTCGGCTACCACCCGAGCACCCCGACCGTGCCCACCGCGTTCGCGCTGGCCAGCCGGGGCGGCCAGGCCGGGCCGGGCGGCCGGGGCGGCCCACTGCCCGGCCGAGACCTGCTCACCGCGATCGCCCTGGGCAACGACCTCGGCACCCGGCTGGCCGCGACCGTGCCCAGCCACGGCGCCTGGTTCGGCACCCCGGTCTTCGGCGGCTTCGCCTCCGCCGCCACCGCCGCCAAGCTGCTCGGCCTGGACGCCGACGCCACCCGGGCCGCGCTGGGCATCGCGTTCGCGCAGGCCGCCGGCACGCTGGAGATGCGCTGGAGCCCCAACTCGAACATCGCCTCGTTCAACGGGTCGTGGCCGAACAAGGCCGGTGTGATGGCGGCGCTGCTGGCCCGCCGGGGCGCGCAGGGCATCGAGAACGCCTTCGAGGGCCGGGGCGGCCTGTTCGCCACCTACTTCCCGGGCGACTACGACCGCGAGCAGGTCACCGCGGACCTCGGCCGGCGCTTCCGCGGCGCCGAGGTGTCGTTCAAGGTGTGGCCGGCCTGCGGCGGCTCGCACTGCGCGATCGACGCGACGCTCCAGCTGTTCGGCGAGTCCGGCCTGCGCGCGGACGAGGTCGACTCGCTGACCATCGCCACCACCCTGGGCACGTTCGCCCTCACCCAGCCGATCGAGACCCGCCGGGCCCCGGCCACGGCCATGGACGCCAAGTTCTCCATCCCCTACGCGATCGCGGTGGCCGCGGTGCGCGGGGACGTCACCCTGGACGACTTCCGCCCCGAGCGGCTGGCCGATCCGGCCGTCCTCGCGTTCGCCCAGCGGATCGACGCCGTCGACGACCCGTCGCTGGCCATCCGCAAGGCCGCGCTGCCGGCCCGGATCGAGGTGACCACCACCGGCGGCCAGCGGCTGGAGAAGCGGGTCGACCAGCCGCGTGGCGTCTGGCCGCACAGCCGCCTGTCACCCGAGGAGGTGGTGCGCAAGTTCCGCGACTGCGCCTCCTACGCCCGGGTCCCGGTCCGCCCGGAGGCGCTCGACGCCTTCGTCGACGCCGTCCTCGACCTGGAGAACGTCGCCGACGCCTCCACCCTCGCCCTGGAGCTGACCCGATGACCACCAGCAGCTTCGCCGGCAAGACCGTCGTCGTCACCGGCGCCTCCTCGGGCATCGGCGGCGCGGCGACCGAGCTGCTCGTGGCCGAGGGCGCGCGTGTACACGCCCTGGACATCAAGCCGGTCGCGGCCGACGTCGCCTCGTCGACGACCGTGGACCTGCGCGACCCGGCGTCGATCGACGCCGCCGTGGCCGGCCTGCCCGGCGAGATCGACGCGCTGTTCAACTGCGCCGGCCTGCCGCAGACGTTCGGGCCGGCCGAGGTCATCGCGGTCAACTTCCTGGGCCTGCGGCACCTGACCGAGGCGCTCGTGCCCCGGCTGGGGCCGGGCTCGGCGGTGGCCAGCGTCGCGTCCGTCGGCGGGCTGGGCTGGCCCGACCTGCTCGAGCCGATCCGGGAGCTGCTGGCGACCGACGGCTTCGCGAGCGGCCAGGCCTGGGTGGCCGCGCATCCCGACGTCGTCGAGGCCGGCTACCGGTTCTCGAAGTCCTGCGTGATCGTCTACACCCAGTACCGTTCGACCGAGCTGATCGGGCGCGGGATCCGGATCAACTCGCTCAGCCCGGGCGACACGACGACCCCGATGACCAGCCACTTCAAGGACTTCTACGGCGCGGACTTCTGGGACTCGAGGGTGCTGCCGATCGGGCGGCCTGCCCAGCCGGTCGAGCAGGCCCGCGCCCTGCTCTTCCTGAACAGCCCCGACGCCAGCTACATCAGCGGCATCAACCTCGTCGTCGACGCCGGCGCCACCGCCGCCCGCACGATGGGCCACGTCCCCACCCCGGCCGGCCTGCCCGGCACGGCCGGCGCGCGCTGAGCGCCTACCGCACCGCCTGACTCCACTCCCCCGGTCCGGCCCGGCCGGACCGCGCGTCCGGGAGGACGACATGACCGAGACCACCGCGGGCACCACGACCGCCGGAACGCCCGCCGGAACGCCCGCCGGACCCGCCCTGACCCCGGGACCGGCGGGCCGCCCGTACGTCGTGAACACCCGCACCGCGGACTTCAACGACCGCTTCCACGAGATCCTGGCCACGCTGCGGGCCGAGGCGCCCGTCGCCCCGACGCCGGTGCCGCACGAGTACTTCGTCAGCCGCTACGACGACGTCTACGCCGTGCTGCGCGACCACGAGACGTACTCCTCGCGCGAGGGCGTCGCGGTCGACCCGGGCGGCAGCCGGCTGCCCCCGATCGACACCGACCCGCCCGAGCACACCGCCTGGCGCGGGCTGCTCAACCGCTGGTTCACCCGCCAGCGGATGGAGGTCCACGAGCCGGCGATCCGCGCGGCCGCCCACGCCATGATCGACGAGGCGCTGGCCACGCCCACGACCGACCTGGTCGAGGCCTACTCCAGCCGGCTGCCGACCGAGGTGTTCTTCACCCGGATCATGGGCCTGACGGTGGAGCAGGCCCGCACCTGCGCCGGCTACGTGGACCAGGCCGTCTTCTCCGACGACCACGATGCCTCGAAGGCCGGCTACGCGGCGCTCGGCGCGTTCATCGCCCCGCTCGTGACCGAGCTGCGCGCCCGGCCGGCCGAGGACGAGCTGCTCAGCGTCATCGCGCACGCCGAGATCAACGGGGAGCCGGTGAGCGCCCAGCAGGCGATCCTGGCCGTCACGCTGCTCGTCCTGGGCGGCCTGGAGACCACGGCGAGCGTCCTGTCCGGCGGCCTGCACCACCTGGCGACGCATCCCGAGCTGCTCGGCGCGCTGCGGCGGGAGGAGATCCCGCCGGCCGGGTTCCTGGAGGAGTGCCTGCGGATGTTCGCGCCCTCCAGCGGGCTGCGCCGCTCGCTCACCCGCCCGGTCGAGCTGGGCGGGGTCGCGCTCGAGACCGGCGACAGCATCCTGGTCAGCTACGCCTCGGCCAACTACGACGAGGCGGCGTTCCCGGACGCGGCCACGTTCGACCCGGCCCGCACCCCCAACCGCCACGTCGCGTTCGGGGTCGGGATCCACCGCTGCCTCGGCTCGAACCTGGCCCGCCTGGTCCTGCGGACCGCGTTCACGGTCGCGGCGCAGCGGCTGGAGGCGATCGAGCCGGCCGGGGAGATCGTCTACCACTCCGTCCCGACCCGGGGCCTGGTCACCTTCCCGGTCCGGCTGCGGCCGACGACTTCCGAGCGGGCCCTGGCGAGCGCGGGCAGCGGCCGGTCATGAGCCATCCGAAGGAGCTGTTCATCGGGGGCCGGTGGGTCACGCCGCACGGCGGCGAGCGCATCGACGTGGTCAACCCGGCCACCGAGCAGGTCATCGGCTCGGTGCCCGACGCCGACGCCGCCGACGTCGACGCGGCGGTCGGCGCGGCCCGGGCCCGGTTCGACGCCGGCGACTGGTCGGAGTCCGACCTGGCCGAGCGCATCGCCGCCGTCACCCGGATCGCCGAGGCGGTCAAGCCCCGGACCGAGGAGATGGTCGAGCTCCTGGTGGCCGAGATGGGCTCCCCCGTCGGCGGCAAGGGCGGCTCGCAGGTGCGGATGCTGCCCACCCTGATCGACTACCAGGTCCGGGCGGCCCAGGCCATGTCCTGGCGGGACGAGCGCACCGGGCCGTTCAGCCAGTCCGAGGTCCGCTACGCGCCGGTCGGGGTCGTGGGGGCGGTCGTCTCCTGGAACGGTCCCCTGTTCCTGGCCATCCAGAAGATGGTCCCCGCGCTGCTGGCCGGCTGCACGACCGTCCTGAAACCGGCGCCGGACGCGCCCCTGGCCGTCCAGGCGCTGGCCGAGTGCTTCGACGCGGCCGACCTGCCGCCCGGGGTGGTCAACGTCCTGCAGGGCGGGCTGCCCGCCGGCGAGGCCCTGGTCGCCCACCCGGGCGTCGACCTGATCTCCTTCACCGGGAGCACCGCCGCCGGGGCCAGCATCGGCGCCCGGTGCGCGGCCGACATCCGGCGCTGCGTCCTCGAGCTCGGCGGCAAGTCGGCCGCCGTCCTGCTGGACGACGGCGACGTCGAGACGCTGGTCGGCGCCGTGCTGGGCACCACGTTCGCCAACAACGGCCAGGTCTGCTACGCGCTCAGCCGGGTGCTGGCCCCGGCCGACCGCTACCAGGAGACGGTCGAGCGCCTCGGCGCCGCCGTCGGGGCGCTGCGGGTCGGCGACCCGCTGGACGCGGCGACCGAGATCGGCCCGCTGATCAGCGTCCGGCAGCGGGACCGGGTCCTGGCCATGGTGGCCGACGCGGTGCGCCAGGGCGCCCGGGTGGTGACCGGCGGCGGCCGCCCGGCCGGCCTGCCCGCCGGGTACTACGTCGAGCCGACTGTCCTGGCCGATGTGGACAACACGATGACCATCGCCCAGGAGGAGGTCTTCGGCCCGGTGGTCTGCGTCATCCCCTACCGGGACGACGCCGACGCGGTGGCGATCGCCAACGACTCCCCCTACGGCCTGGGCGGCGCGGTGATCGGCGCGGACGAGGAGCGGGCGCGGGCCCTCGCCCGGCGGCTGCGGACGGGCATGGTCACCATCAACGGCTCCACCACCAACTGGGCCGCGCCCTTCGGCGGGTTCAAGCGGTCGGGCATCGGGCGCGAGTACGGGCCCGAGGGCATCCGGACCTTCCTGGAACCGCAGAGCATCCACCAGCCCGCCTGAGGGCGGCTTCGCGTCGGTCACACCGCCCGCGGCCAGGCGGTGTGACCGACGCGTCATATCCGCGCGGGTGACGGCCGAGCAACACTGTTGGTGCGCGCGGCCACCGTTCGGCACCTACTGCCAACAAGGCAGCGAATGCCTGTTCCGGCAGCTGGTAGCCTGACGGGCATGGCCAGCCCGGCGCCGTCCCCGTTGCGAGAACGCACGCGCCAGCTGGTCCGCGCCGAGCTGATGACCATCGCGATGGGATTGTTCGCCCGGCAGGGCTACGAGGCGACCACGATCGACGAGCTCGCCCAGACGGCCGGTGTGTCGAAGCGGACCTTCTTCCGCTACTTCGGCTCCAAGGAGGAGCTGGTCCTGGGCAACCAGGAGTCGATCGGCCAGGAACTGGCCGACGCGCTGGCGGCGCGCCCGGGCACCGAGTCCCCCTGGCTGGCGCTGCGCCGGACCTTCGACCTCGTCATCGTCCGGATGGACGCCCATCCCGACCGGGCCCGGGTGCTGCTGCGGATGCTGAACGAGACCCCGGCCCTCATGGCCAGCCAGCTGGCGCGGCGGTCGGGCTGGCGGGACCTGCTCGTGCCGCACCTGCTCGACCGGCTCGACCCGCCGGTCAGCGGCGAGAGCGACCCCCGCGCCCTCGCGATGGCGGGGGCCGCCCTGGCCTGCTACGAGGCGGTGCAGGGCACCTGGCTGAGTAGCGGCGGGACAGCGCGGGTGGCGGAGCTGATGGACCAGGCCATGTCCGCCCTCGCCCCGCTCGAGGAGCATCCCGACCAGCACCGGGCCGGCGAGCCCGCGAGAGTCGCGGGTCCGCCGGCCCGGTAACGGTGACGGTGACGCTCTAGGCTAGGAGCTTGGCCGCGTCCAACACCTTCGCGTCGGTCACGGTCTCACCCTTCCAGACGCCGATGAGCGTGTTGAGCGAGCAGAGCGCCGGGAGCGCCGGGAGAAGTTTCCCGTCGCAGGTGAACGTGGTGCTCGGGCCGAGCAGGAACTGGTGGAGCTTCTGCGTGCGCAGCGCGTTCTCCAGCGTGGCGGTGGTCGGCGTGCCGGTGGCGCTGGCCGCCTTCAGGCCCGCGTAGACGGCCATGATGCTCTGGAAGCCGTTGACGGCGAACCCGGAGTTCAGGTTGGTTGAGCCGCCGTACTTCTTCATGGCCGCGGTGTAGGCTTCGGCGTCGGTGTCGTTGGACTTGAGGTCGACGAAAGTCTGCTGCACGTAGACCTTCTGCGGCAGGTTCGCGACAATCCTGTTGTTGGTCGGGTTCTGGCACTCGATCGGGCTGTAGATGGTGTTCTTCAGACCGAGGGTCTGCGCCGCGTTGAACGCGGCGGCGCAGGTCGTCGGGTCCGCGATGAGCAGGATCGCGTCAGCGCCGCTGTTGCGGACCGCCTCCATCGTCGGGCTCAGGTCCGGCGACGGGTAGGAGACCGGGAAGGGGGCCACGTCGATACCGGCCTTCTTCAGGCCGCCGGCGACCTGCGGGTAGATCCCACCCGAGACAGCCGGCACGTTCACGTAGATCACGGCGGCCTTCTTGACGCCGTTCTCGGTCATCATCAGGCCGTTGCCCAGCGCGGCCGCCTGGCCGCCCGAGTCCACGATGAAGGCCTTGTCCTTCGCCACCAGGGTCTGCGCGGTGAAGGCCGAGTTCGCCACGATCGGGACCTGGGTGCGGCCGGTGACGGCGATGATGTCGTTGTCGTCGGCGAGGATGCCCAGCGAGATCGCGATTGGGTTGGCGGTGACCGCGCGGTTCGCGCAGTTGGTCGTCTGGGCCGGAGTCTCGTCGGTGAAACAGGTCTCCAGCGTCAGCGGGTGACCGGCGATGCCACCGAGCTCGTTGTTGATGTACTGGACGGCGGCCTTCGCCGCGACCGTCTCGGCCGGATAGCTGTTGCCGGTCGGCGAGCCCTGCGCGTTGATGAAGAACACCGACAGCGGGCTTCCCTTGAGGTTGCTCGCCGCCGATGACGACCCGCCGCCGGAACCGCCCGACGAGCCACATCCCGCCAGCGCGAGGACGACCACCAGCGCGGCACCGAACAGGCCTCGCTTCGATCGTCGCCTCGATCTTCCAAAAGGCACCTTGAATCGCTCCTCACACACAGATATTTGCCCAGCGCCCGGGTCCACGCCGCCGCGCACGGCCGGACGCGTCCCCGGGTCGCGCTCGACCCGGAAGACGAACAGAACCCCGCGCGGCCGGGCCTGTCGGCTCGGCCGCGCCGCGCCGGCGGCGTCGACCAGTTGCCCGCCGACGCCGGCGCCTGCCCGGCCTTCCCCATGCCGCGCGACCGCGACGACCCGCTCGGGCCGCCACCCCGGCTTCGCCGCCTGGTCGAGATGCATTATATCGACCAATGATTTGCCAAATCAAACAATGCCCGGGCACCGGACCGAGACGGCTGGATGGCGCCGGCGGGTGTCTGGCGGGTCCGGACCAGGGCCGGACGAGGGCCGGGCCCAGCGCGAACCGGGGCCGGGCCAGGGACCGGACTCAGCCGACCTCCGCCTTCAGCGTGGCCGGCGGCGCGAGCGCGGCCAGCCGCTCGGCCCGCGCGGCCCGGTAGCGCCGCACCGACTCCATTAGCAACCATGGCACTCACCGGGCCCCTCCTTTCCACCTGCACGCATCGACGAAGTAGCGGCCCTTCCCCGCACCGCCGGTTATGTCGTCCGGTCGGTTCGATCGGTAATATGGCCGGCTCCGACGCCCACCCGGCCCGTCGCCCACTTTCCGGGATCACCGGTTATAGGGCACGGCTCGCCGGCAGATTTCCGCGGCCTGCCGGGCCAGCCTGCTACCGGGCCTCCTGGCAGCTACCCGGACCGGACTTCCACCGGCAAGCGACGGCGATCTTACGAAAGGAAGACCGCCGTCTACACGGCGTCACCTCCAGTCTGCCGGGCGCACTGAAAGGGTTCACCGACCCCAGCCCTCGGTCGGCGAATGTCCTATGACTCCAGAAGACCTGGCAATCGCGACCGGCGACCCGAAATTACCGTCGACATTTCGGGCTACGATTCCCCGGCGATACCTCGTCAGAGCCGGCCGGATGCCCGTGGCCTCCCGAAACCGTCCCCACGCCGCCGTGTCCTCTCCCGCCCCCGTCGCCACGCGCCACGGAATGGACCAGTCCACATGACACGCACGTCGACCGCCGGACCACGCGCCGCCGACGCCCAGGCTCCGGAACTCACCGCGGCTCCAGAACACGCCCTGGCCCAGGCGCGCGCCCTGGCTCCGGAGCAGGTGTTCGCCCCCGCGCACCGCGCCGACCCCTACCCCGTCTACCGGCGGCTGCGTGCGGCCGGCCGGTGGCACCCGGTCGGCGCCCAGGCGGCCGGCGCCGGCTCGCTGACGATGATCACCGGCTTCCGGGACTGCGCCGAGCTGCTCCAGAGCCGGTCCTGGGGCTTCACCGGCCCCGGGGCCAACGCGTTCCGGGACGGCGACTCCGGCGACGGCCTGCGCTCGATGCTGCGCACCGACCCGCCGGACCACACGCGGCTGCGTTCGCTGGTCAGCCAGGCGTTTACCGGCCGCACGGTGGCCCAGCTGCGGGCGGAGACGGTCGCGCTGGCCGAGGCCCGGGTGGCGGCGCTCGCCGCGGCGAGCGCGCGCCCCGGCGAGGGCGCGGGCTCCGGCGAGGCAGCGGGCTCCGGCAAGGCAGCGGGCTCCGGCGAGGCAGCGGCTGAGGGCCCGGTCGACCTGCTCGAGGCGTTCGCGCGCCCGGTGCCGCTGCGGGTCATCTGCGCGCTGCTCGGCGTACCGCCCGAGGACGAGCCGCTGTTCGGGGCGTGGACGGCCACGCTCACCCGCGGCCTCGACCCCGACAGCTCCCTCACTCCCCGGGAGCGGCGGGAGCGCGCCGCGGCGACGACCGCCTTCGCGGCCTACGTCAGCGACCTCATCGCCCGCCGGCGGGCCCGGCCGGCCGACGACCTGCTGAGCCGCCTGATCGCCGCGCGCGACCGGGACGGCATGCTCACCGAGGCCGAGGTGATCGAGACCTGCGTGCTCCTGCTGGTCGCCGGGCACGAGACGACGGTCAATCTGGTCGCGAACACCGTCCTAGCGCTGGCCCGTCGGCCCGAGCAGTACGCGCTGCTGCGAGCACGGCCGGACCTCGTCCCGAGCGCGGTGGAGGAGACGCTGCGTTTCGACCCGCCGGTGCAGTGGCTCGGTCGACGGGCTCTCGCGGACACCGAGATCGCCGGCCGGTCATTCACCGTAGGTGACGGTGTGGTCCTGCTGCTCGCCGGGGCCGGCCGCGACCCCGGCGTGTTCGCCGACCCTGACCGCTACGACGTGACCCGCTACGCCGGGCCCGCGCCCGCCCATCGCCACCTCGGCTTCGGCCACGGCATCCACTTCTGCCTCGGCGCCCCGCTGGCCCGGATGGAGGCGACGGTCATGCTCGCCGCGCTCACCCGCCAGTTCGACCGGATCCGCCTGGTCGACGACCCGCCGCGCTACCGGCCGCACGTGGCCGTGCGCGGCGTCGAAACACTGCCCGTCCTCCTGCTCACCTGAGACGAGACCGCGCGCCGGAAAGCCCGGCATCGACGCTCGAAGGAGACCCTGTGTCCGTAACCACGTCATCCCCGGCGACGCCCGTCCCGAGCCCGCCCGTCCCGAGTCAGGGCCCGGGTCAGGGCAAGCCCCGCCACCTGCCCAAGGCCCACAGCTTCGAGGTGTTCCAGCACTACGAGCGCCTGCAGTGGAAGGTCTCCGAGGTCGGCCTGGGCGACGTCGTCCACGACCGCGTGAAGCCGGCGTACATCGCGCTGGTCAAGGGCGTCGTCATGGGCGAGGCGACGTCGCTGCCCGGCCTGCACGGCTTCCTCAGCGAGTTCGCCGACGACTACGACTGCTCGGCGTTCGTCGCGATCTGGGCCTACCAGGAACTCCAGCACCACTACGCCTTCCGCGCCTGGCTGGAGGCCGTCGGCGTGGAGATCGAGCAGGCCAAGATCGAGGCCCTGCGCGAGCCGTACGAGGCCGGGATCACCCCGGCCGCGACCCTGACGACCAACGTGATCTCCGAGATCATCGTCAACACGGTCTACCGGGCGCTGGCGGACTGGGTGGAGGAGCCGGTCCTGGCCGACCTGTTCCTGCGCTCGAGCCGGGACGAGGCCGGGCACGCCCGTGAGTTCCTCTTCTATCTCAAGCGGCGCCTCGAGCAGCACCCGGAGGAGCTCACCTCGGTCCTGGAGCGCATCCACTTCTACGTCACGAGCGCCCGGCTCAACCACCCGGTCGGCGTCTACAAGCACCAGCGGGTCGAGGAGATGAAGGACCACGAGACCGTCGACGACGTGATCGACGTCTACATCCGGATCGCCCCGCCCGAGGCCCTGGACAACCTGCAGGCCAAGCTGCGCCGGATGCTCGGCACCGCGGTCGGCTTCGACCTGCGCCGCAACTCCGACATCCGGGCCGCGATGGCCGAGTCGATCGACCGCCTGAACGCGGTCCCCAGCCAGGTCTGAGCACGGTCCCCGGCCAGGTCTGATCGCCCGCTGGCAGGTCTGACACCCGCGGCCAGGTCTGGCCCCCGCCGTTCGCCGCCGACGTACCCGACCCCTCCGAAGGAGCCACCGTGAACCCCACCCGCACCGAGATCGTCGACACCGTCACCGGCATCGTCTCGAAGGAGCTGGCGATCCCGGCCGGCGAGCTCACCGGTGACCGTGACCTGCGCACCGTCGAGGGCGCGGACTCGGTGAAGGTCCTGCTGATCATCTCCCGGATCGAGCGCACGTACGGCATCGAGATCGAGGACGAGGACGTCTTCACCATCAGCACGATCGACGACGTCGTCGGCATCGTACTCGCCGCCCTGGCGACGGCCGCCGCCTGACGCCCCGCAACCGCCGACGCCCGCTCTCGCCGCCGGGAGGATGGCCCCGACCGGGCCCGTCCTCCCGGCTTCTCCGTCGGTGCCCCTACCGCATCGGTCCACCACCGACAGCGGTGACCTTGTTCGCGGCCGTCCCGTGGAAGCTGGCACGATGTCCGAGGATGGGGGAAACGCCCATTCCTCACCGACAGCGGAGGGCGGCGCGCGATGGCGACCGACCGCGCCGCCAGCGATCAACCGCTGGCCGGCCGCTACCGGCTCGGACGGGTTCTGGGCACCGGCGGCGGAGGGATCGTCCGCGAGGGCGAGGACACGCTCCTGCGGCGCCGGGTGGCGATCAAGGAGGTCCGGCTGCCGCCGCTGGCGCCGCAGCGGGAACGGGACGTGCTCGGCCAGCGGGTGCTGCGCGAGGCCCGCGCCGCCGCGCGGCTGCACCACCCGGGTGTCGTCACGGTCTACGACGTACTAGAGGCCGACGGCCATCCCTGGATCGTCATGGAGTACGTAGACGGCTCGTCGCTGGCCGACATCGTCCGCGACAGCGGCCCGATCACGCCGGCCCGGGCGGCCAGGATCGGGGTGAGCCTGGCCTACGCGCTGGAGGCCGCGCACGCGGCCGGGGTCGTGCACCGCGACGTCAAGCCGGCCAACGTGCTGGTCACCGCGGCCGGGCAGGCCCGGCTCACCGACTTCGGCATCGCCGTGACCGAGGGCGACTCGACCCTGACCGGGACGGGGATGCTGGTCGGGTCGCCGGCCTACATCGCCCCGGAACGGGCCCGCGGCGCGAAGGCCGGCCCGGCCGGGGACATCTGGGGCCTGGGCGCCACCCTGTTCGCGGCGGTGGAGGGCGAGGCCCCCTACGCGGGCGAGGGGCCGATCGCGGTCCTCGCGGCGGTCGTGGAGGACCGGCGCCGGCCGTTCCGGCGCGCCGGGCCGCTGCGGGAGATCCTCTCCGCGCTGCTCGAGTCCGACCCGGCCCGCCGGCCGTCCCTGCCCGAGGTCCGCGGCCGGCTGCGTGAGCTGGCCGAACGCGAGGACGGCACCGGGCCCGCCGACACCCCCGCCCCGCCCCGCGGCTCTTCTCGCAACGGCGCCGCGGGCAGCAGCGCGGCGGGCGACGGCGCTGCCGGGGACGACGGCGCCGCTGGGACCGCCCGCCAGGACGGCGCCGCGGGGAATGCCGCGGTCGGGGCCGCCGGCGCCGTCGGGGACGCGGCCCCGACAGCGGCTGGTCCGGGCGGCTCCCGGCCGCCCGGCTCCCCGCTACCCAGCACCCCGACGCCCGACTCCGCTCGGCGGCCCGACCGGCCCGACCGGCCCGGGCGGCCGGGCGGGCTTCTCGCGCCGACGGCCCTGACGCCGTCGTCCCGGCCCGAGGGGGCCGCGCCGCCCGCTGACGGCCCGGTCGCGGCGGCCGCTTCCGGCGGCGCCGGCGGCGGACCCGCGCGGGGCGGGCACGGCATCGACTGGCGACGGCTGGCGGTTCCGCTGGGCGCGGCCGGCGTCGTCCTGGTCGCCGTGGCGGTCACGCTGACGCTGCTCCTGACCGGAGGCGGCGGTTCGTCCACCCCGCCCCTCAGCGCCCCGTCGGCCAGCCCGTCCGCCACCCAGCCGGCTTCCTCGTCGGCCTCGGCCGGTCCAAGCTCACCGTCCCCGGCCACGTCCGGCCCGCCGTCGGGCCAGCCGACGAGCGCGCCGGCCAGCACGACGACCGGGTCCGGGAGCGGTGGCGGTGGAGGTGGCGGGGCGTCCGACGCCAACCTGGGCGCGCTCGTCCCGAGCAGCACCGCCCCCGCCCCGGCTCCGGCCGGTTTCACCTCCCACCGCGACGTGACCGGCTGGTCGATCGCGGTGCCGACGGCCTGGCGGAGCGCCGTCCACGCCAACGGCGAGGAGTTGTTCACCGCGCCGTCGGGCTACCCGGACCTGCTGGTGGACACCCAGGCCCGGGCCGGGGCGTCCGCGATCGGCGCCTGGACCGACCTGGAGCGATCCGTCCGGAAAACCTCGGGCTACCGGCGCCTGTCGATCCGGCCCGCCGACGGCGGCGACGGGACGGACGCCGCCATCTGGGAGTTCACCTACACCTCCCAGGGGCGGACCATCCACCAGTTCGAGTTCGACGTCGTGCGCAACGGCCACGGCTACGGCCTGCGCTGGCGGGCGCCCCAGGAGCAGTGGGACGGCCAGCTCGCGCTGATCCGCCAGGTCATCGCCACCCTGCGGCCCGGCCCCTGATCGGGCCGGGCCCGGGCACGAACAGGCGTGCGCGGATCGGCCCCTCCCCTATTGACTTCCGTCGGCGAACCGCTGGTAGGCCGGGCGCAGCCGGTCCCGAAGGTCATCCGAGGAGCCGACGACCAGCGGGCCGTACTCGTCCAGGAGCGAGCCGGTCTCGCCGGGGACCGGCGTACCCGGGGCTCGCGTTCCCGCTCCGGGCGCCGTGGGGAGGGCGGCGGCCCAGAACTCCTGGGCGTCGGCGGGTAGGTCCTCGTCGGGCGGCGACCCGCCCGGCCGCGCGCCGACGACGCCCGCGTCCGCCCCGTCCGCCCCATCCGGGCCCGGACCGGACGGGGTGATCGGGGCGGCCCAGTAGGTCCGCACGCCGTCGAGCAGGACGTCACGTTCCCGGCCGCGCAGAGCGAGAACCTCGAACGGGTCCAGCTCCAGGTGGCGGGCCAGTTCGTGGCAGGCCGCCGCGGCGTGGGCGCAGGGCCGTTGCCAGTCGTCGCAGGAGCAGTCCATGACCAGGTCGTCGTCGCCGGTCGGGAGCAGGGACAGCCCGAGGTCGGCCACGACGGCGTCGATGTCAGCCGGGATCGTCCCGAGCAGCAGCGACGCCGCGTAGCCCGCCCGCGCTCCCAGCGCCCGCTCGATGCGCGACCAGTCCCCGCCGGCCAGCCGGCCGAACGCTATCCGCGACTTGTGGACCCTCTCGTCCCCGTCCCGCACCAGCGCAACGACCAGGTTGCCCGACCGGCGCAGGCTGACGACCGCCCCGGCCCGGGCCAGGTGGCGCCCGGCCCGCAGGGGCTCGGTCATGCCGAGATCGGCCACCAGGGCCAGGAACCGGCGCGACCACACACGCGCCTCGGCCATCGACCGGTCGGGCATCGACGGCTCGGGCGTCAGCGGTTCGGACGTCGACAGCTCGGCCATCGACGGCTCGGACATCGACGGCTCGGACATCGACGGCTCGGACGTCGGCGGTTCAGACATCGGCGGCCTCGAGCGCCTCGGGAGCCAGGGTGCACAGGTCACGTAACTGGCTGGTCGAGAGCGTCGACAGCCAGGCCTCCCCGTTTCCGATCATGGATCGAGCCAGGGAGACCTTGTCGGCGACCATCGTCTCGACGCGTTCCTCCAGGGTCCCCATGCACACGAAGGTGCGCACGAACACCGCCCGCCGCTGACCGATCCGGTGGGCCCGATCGGTGGCCTGCGCCTCGGCCGCCGGGTTCCACCAGCGGTCCAGGTGCAGGACGTGGTTGGCGGCGGTGAGGTTCAGACCGGTCCCGCCCGCCTTGAGGGAGAGCAGGAAGATCCCCGGGCCGCGCCCGGCCTGGAACCGTTCGACCATCGCGTCGCGCCCGGCCCGGGGTGTCCCGCCGTGCAGGAACGGGACCTCGACGCCGAAACGCTCGGACAGGTACGGCGCGAGCATCGCGCCGTAGCGGGCGAACTGGGTGAAGCACAGCGCCCGCTCCCCGGCCGCGACAACCTGCTCCAGCACCTGTTCGAGCCGGGCCAGCTTGCCGGACCGGCCCGCCAGTGGCGAGCCGTCGCCCAGCAGGTGCGCGGGATGGTTGCAGACCTGCTTGAGCTTGGTCATCGCGGCGAGCACGGCGCCCGCGCGCCGGGCCGGTGACCGGTCGGCCAACCGCTCGAGCATGTCGTCCAGGACGGCCTGGTAGAGCGAGGCCTGCTCGGGGGTGAGCGTGCACAGGTCCCGCAGCTCGGTCTTGGCCGGCAGGCCACCGGCCACGTCCGGGGAGGTCTTGACCCGCCGCAGCAGCACCGGCCGCAACCGGCGGCGCAGCCGCGCGGCCGCGTCGTCGTCCCCGTAGCGCTCGATCGGGACGGCGTAGCGGGCGCGGAACTCACCGGCGCCGCCCAGCAGCCCCGGGTTCAGCACGTTCATGATCGACCACAGGTCGGCCAGCCGGTTCTCCACCGGTGTGCCGGTCAGCGCCACCCGGTGGCGGGCCGGCAGCCGCCGGGCGGCCCGGGCCAGCTGGGTGCCGCTGTTCTTGATCTGCTGGGCCTCGTCGAGCACGAGCCGGTCCCAGGCCAGCGCGCTCAGGGCGTCGACGTCGCGCCGCAGGACAGCGTAGGTCGTGACCACCAGATCGTGCTGGGCAACCGTCCCCGCGACACGGTCGCCGGCCGGCCGGTCGGCGCCGTGGTGGGCGTACACGCGCAGGCCCGGCGCGACCCGACCGGTCTCCGCCAGCCAGTGGCCGACGACGGAGGTCGGGCAGACGACCAGCGACGGCGGGCGGGGGCCGCCCTGGCGGGTGAGCAGTTCCAGCGCCAGGACCTGGAGCGTCTTGCCCAGCCCCATGTCGTCGGCCAGGAGCGCGCCGACGCCGACCCGGTCGAGGAAGGCGAGCCAGGCCAGGCCGCGGCGCTGGTAGCGCCGGAGCGTCAGGCCCAGCCCGGCCGGTGGATCGACCAGCTCCAGGTACTCCTCAGCGGCCGGGCCGGCGGCCCCGTCCAGCAGGCCGGCGAGCCAGCCGTCCGCGCTGACCTCGACCTCCCCGACCGGCCGAAACTGGGCCAGCAGAGACGGGGCCGGGAGCAGGCCGGCGTGGCCCAGGACGTCCCGCGCGGTCATCCGGGCGCCGGCCGGCGCGGCCGTCAGCGCGAGGCCCCGGGCCAGCAGTTCGGGGTCGATCTGGGCCCAGCGGCCGCGCACCCGGACCAGCGGCACCTTCGCGGCGGCCAGGTCGGTCAGCTCGGCCCGGCTCAGGCGCGCTCCGCCGAGCGCGACGCCCCAGCGAAAGTCGACCATCTCGCCAAGCGTGAGGGCGGAGTCGCGGACGGTCGGCACGACCGGGCTGACCGTCCGGGCGGCCAGGGTGAGCGTGAGCTGGCCCCGGCGGCGCCAGGACGTCGGCAGCAGGACTCCGAAGGCGGCCTCGCGCAGGGCATCGGCCACCCGCAGGAAGGCGTGGGCCTCCTCGGTGTCCAGGCTCAGCCCGCGCGGACGCCGCTCGGCCAGCGCGCGCTGGAGTGCGGGCCAGACAGTCACCGCCCGGCCGAGCCCGGCCAGCAGCGCGTCGCGCGGGTCGTCGGCCCAGTCCGGCAGGACGCCGGCGCGGCCGTCCCAGACGGCCTCGGCCGGGACCAGCAGGCTCAGGTCCGCCGCCGGGCGCAGGAGGATCTCGACCCACCAGCGGTCGTCCCCTTCGCCGGTGCCGCGCGGCTCCCACAGACGGAAGCAGGTCAGCGCCTGCCCGGCGCGGCGGCTGCCGCGGGCGAGCCAGGCATCCACCGCGGCGGTCAGCTCGCGCGCCGGCCGGGCCGTCGCGGTGAAGCCGGGGGCTCCGGTCAGCGCGCCGATCCAGCGGTCGGCGGCCGACCCGCGCCGTCGGCCGCGGCCCGTCCCGCCAGCCGCCGCGTCGCTGGCCGGCACACGATCGGCCGGCACAGAATCGGCCGGCACAGAATCGGCCGGCACAGAATCGGCCGGCGCGAGGTCGGCCGGCGCGAGGTCGGCGAGCTGGGCGCGGGCCACCGCGTCGACGACGGCGGCCAGCGTCCACCACAGCGCGGTCCTCGCCGCCAGGCCGCGGACCGTTCCCGCCGGGTCCTCGGCGCCGGCCGCGACGGCGCGGAACGCGGCGGGCATCGCCGCCGCCAGCGCGTCGAACCGGCCGGCGTCCACCGCCCGCGGCGCCGGGACCCAGCGCGCGAGCAGGCCCCCGCCGGCGGGGGCGGCGGCCACCGTGGGCACCACCTGGCCGCGGGCCACCAGGTCGGCGGCGAACTCGGCCACCAGGCCGAGGAAGCGCGTCGACGCCCCGGCCCGCCAGCCCGGCCCGCCGTGGCTGAGCCCGTCCAGGCCGGCGCTGAGCAGGCCGGCGCGCAGATCGAGCCGCCCGACCGGCACCCGCCATAGAGCCAGAACCGGAGGGTCCGACGCCGGCGGTCCGGCCCGGTCCGGCGACACCAGACCGGGCGACGGGAGGGGGCCGGCGCCGGTGGGCAGCACGACCATCGCGGTGCCGACGCTCCTGGCGACGGCCAGGCTCGCGGCGGCCCGGCTACCGCCGGCGGGCAGGCCCGCGAGCGTCGCCGGCTCGGCCGCGAACGGGTGGTCCCGCCGCTGGGGGCCGTCCGAGGGGAACCGGGCCGGATCCTCCGCCCACACCAACGGGCCGCCGTCATCGGCCAGAGCATGAACGACGATCATCTCCAGCCGTCACCTCCATCGATCGGCGCCTGCCCGCTTCCTCACAGTACGGGCCGGCACTGGCCCGCCAGCGGGCTGCAAGCTACTTGAGCAGTCACCCTCCGTGAGGCACTGCGGGGCGTGGCGACCGCGGTGATGGCGGTGCGGTCAGGTGAAGATCCGGTCCAGGCGGCCACGGCAGTGCCAGGCCCTCACGAGAAGCGGAGACCCTGTGACCATCTCCTTCGCCCACAACGGCGACGTGAAGATCGCATACGAGACGTTCGGACCGCCCGACGGAGAACCGCTGCTGCTGGTCATGGGGCTGACCTTCCAGATGATCTGGTGGCCGGACGAGTTCTGCCGGCAGCTCGCCGAGCGGGGCTTCGCCGTCGCTCGTTTCGACAACCGCGACGCGGGCCTGTCGACCCACTTCACCTCCCCACCCCGAACGACCATCAAGACCCTGTTCGGACCGGGAGGCCGCCCGGTCTACCGGGCCGACGACATGGTCGACGACGCGGTCGCTGTCATGGACGCCCTCGGCTGGGAATCCGCCCACCTGCTGGGCGAGTCGTTGGGTGCCACGCTGGCGCAGCTCGTGGCGATTCGGCATCCGGACCGGGTCCGCGGCCTCGTGTCCGCGATGGCCGGTGGGCCGGGTGGCGCGATCAGCAACCTGCGCAACATGAAGATCGGCACACTGCTGCGGCTGGCCCGCAAGCGGTACGACGACACCCGCGAAGGTGGCGTGCAGCGACTGGTCGACACTTATCTGATCATGTGCTCCCCGGCGCACCCGATCGACGAGGAGTGGGTGCGTAAGACCGCGCAGGAGTCCTGGGACCGTGACCATGATCCTGGCGCGACCCAGCGTCAGCTCGCCGCGAGCCGTACCGGCGGTGACATCCGCGCCCAGCTGCGCCGGCTGCGGGTACCAACCCTGGTGATCCATGGCGAGGATGATCCCTGGATTCGGCTCCGCGCCGCCCGCACCCTTGCCAGGACGATCCCCGACGCTCGACTGATCACCTATCCGGACATGGGTCACGAGTTCCCCCAGCATCTGTGGGCCACCATCGCCCGTGACGTCTGGGAGGAGACCCGGCCGGCGGCGTCCGCGCCGACCTCCGAACAGCGGCAGCGGAGAACGCTCCGCGGATAGCCTCGGGAAATTCAGACGACGGCACGATCCCGGATCGTTACCGTCTGGTCGCGTGAACGGTGAGAGACGGACGGTGAGCGGCGCGGACGGGGTACGGATCGGGCTGCTGAGCGCGGGGTCGGGCCCGGGCCTGCTCCTCGTGCACGGTGGCATGGGCAGCATCGAGAACTGGCGCGAGGTCTGGCCGGCGCTGAGCGCGGCGTGGCGGGTGACGGCGATGGACCGGCGCGGCCGCGGTTCCAGTGGCGACGAGCCGGACGACTACAGCCTCGAGCGCGAGTTCGCCGACGTGGCGGCGGTCGCCGCCGTCCTGGCCGAGGAGCACGGTGAGCCGGTGGACGTGCTCGGCCACAGCATCGGCGCCACCTGCGTCCTCGGCGCGGCGGCGCTCGGCGCGCCGCTGCGGCGCATCGTCCTGTACGAGCCGCCGGGACCGGCGACCGTCCGCGGCGGCTGGCCGTCGCGGCTGGCGGCGATGGTCGCCGCCGGCCAGGTGGGACGCGCGGCGTACAGCTTCCTGGTCGAAATCGTCGGGCTGACGCCGGCCGAGGTGGACGCGCTGCGCGACGCCCCGGGCGGGACCGATGTGCTGCCGGTCGTGGCGGCGACGCTGCCCCGCGAGGCCCGGGCGCTGGCCTCGGTCGACCTCGCCGGGGCCGCCCGTCTGGTTGCGCGCCCCGTCCTGCTCCTGCTGGGGAGCGAGAGCCCGGCCTGGGCCGGGGAGATCACGGCCGAGCTTGCCGCCGCCCTGCCGGACGCGACGGTCTCGGCGCTGGCCGGGCTCGGGCACGAGGCCGGCACCCGGGCGCCGGGCGAGCTGGTCTCCCAGCTGACGCGGTTCCTGGCCACGGTGTCGGAGCGCTGACCTGCTCGCGGTCGGCGCGCCGATCTGTCGGTGCCTGGACAGGCCGCGGGCCGAACCGCGGCCGATTCGATCACGTGCAATAGGAGGACCGCGAAGCGCGCGGCGCGCGACGGAGGAGAAGATCATGCGGGTCACGGGAGCCAGTCCGTTACAGGTGGCGGGGGTCGCGCGCGGCGGGCGGCAGCGGGTGGGCCTGGCTGTTGCTCTCGTCGGCCTGGCCGGTGTCTGGCTCACCCTCGACCGTTTCTACGCCAACCGCTTCAGCTGGGCACCCGGCGTCCGGCCCGTCGACGGTCCGGCTGACCTCCCGCCCCGGCTGGGCGCTCTGCTCGACCTGGCCGACCTCGAGCTCACCCTCACTCCCTCCGTCACGGCCGGGAGCCCCCTCGGCACCGGCATCGGCCCCGCCCCGCTCCCGCGTCCGGCCGAGCCCACCGCCGAGCTGGCCGGTTCGGCCTCCAGCCACTGACGGCTGGGGTTCCGGACACCGGCCGGCCGCTGGCGGCGAGACCGTCGCCGCCGCCCGCGCGGAGCGCGGCGATTACGTCGTCGCGATCGGGAGCGACCTGGCCAAGGGCGCCCGGCTCAGCGACGACGCGATCCGGCTCGGCGCCGGTACGCGCCTGCGCCACCTGCGCGCGGACCTGTCCAGCGTCGCCGGCACCCGCCAGGCGGCGGCCCGGATCGCCACCGAGTACGACACCGTGGATGCCCTCGCCCTGTTCGCGCCGGTGCGCGCGTCGATCCGGGCGGCCGCGCGGCTGCGCGCCCGTCCCATCGAGCAGTCGATCGCGCCCGTCCACGGCTTCATCGACGCGCCGCCGGCCGCCCCGCTGACCGCGATCGACCGCGTCCAGCCCGTCCCGCTGACCGTCCGGACCCTGGACCCGGCCGACGCCCGGCGGCTCGCGGCGGCCACCCGCGCTTTCCTGGCCGGCCTCGACGCACCCGCTCAGAGCGGCTCCTGACCAGTGACAACGGCTGGCAGGACCTCAGCCCGAGCGACGGGCGCGCGCTACCACTTCCCCTTCATCAAGCGGCTCCGCGTGATGCGACAGACAGTGCGGCACTCGAATGCTGGTGTAACCAGTGCCCTCGGTGGCGGCGAAGAACGTGCCGCGCTCCAGGCCGCCGAGGTTGTCCAGCACCGACCCGCGCGCGGCCGCCATTTGCCCCGCCGCCTCGATCTGCACCGGTGAAGTCAGCCGGCCGATGAACTGCGTGGCGGTGTTGTTCACAGCCTCGTTGTCGACGCCTTTCGGCCGCTGGGACGCGAGGATCATTCCCAGGCCGTACTTACGGATCTGCCGGATCAGCTCGACCGTGCTCCGCGTGCTCTGGGCAGAGCCTGTTGAGGGAACGAATTCCTGCGCCTCGTCCATGACGAGCAGTCCTCCCAGCGGGCGGTCGCGGGTCGGGTTGGCTCGGAACCAGGAGAAGAGCGCAGTCTGCAGCCGTTGGACGAACACCTGCTGGGTCGTCGGCTCGGAAAGTCCGACGAAGCTGATTACCGAGATGCGGGCGGTTTTCCCCGATGGTGGAGTCAGCAGCATCCCCGGGTTGGCAGCCTCGCCAGACCCAGCGCTCAGCGGGTCCTCTCCGATCGCTCCCTCCAGCGTGTCAGCCATCGGTCCGGCAAGTTTTCTGGTCCGACTGTTGACGAGGCCGAGCGGCGGTTCGCTCAGCATATCGACCAGCGCGTCTATCGACGGAGCACCGTCCCGCGCCAGCCGTTCCAGAGCTCGTCGCAGAATGGTGCGCTGTTGGATCGCGCGTTCCCCGGTACCACTGATCCCGACCATAGAGGCGAGGGTGTACACCGTCGAGTTGAGGAGCCGGACAAAGTCGTCGTTGTCAGCCAGGACGGGGGTGAAATCGGGAATCGGAGGAAACACCAACGGCCGGCCCGCGCTCTTGCCCGGCGTCCAGATCACGACCTCGGTCCCGGCATGATACCGGCGAGCACTGTCCGCGTCCGTGCCGCTGAGGGGGTCCGACCCACTGGGCCAGGGATCGCCGAGCCGGCCGAGATCACCGTTCGGATCAAGGACGATAGCGGAGACCCCGCGTAGCGCGCACTCCTCAATGACCCGTTTGATCAGGACGGTCTTGCCGGAGCCCGCCGCGCCGACGATCAGCAAGTGCTTGCGAAACTGTTCGAGAGGGATCGTGAACGGGCGGTCACCGCGGGTGCTCCACCCGACGACGATGTCCGACTCGGCTGCTACCGCGGCTGCCGGGCCCCCGGAGGAACTCGCGGCCGCCGGCCCCCCGGCGGTCTCCCTGGCCTCCGTTGCCCGTACCGAAGCCGCGACTATGACCGGCGTCGCCGGCTGACGCCCCTGAGCGGTGCCTGTTTCTCCAAGGTGCGGCGCCAGGTCGTCCAGAAGGAACTCCAGAAACTCGAGGCGGGACGCCGGGCGTTCGCTCCGCAGCCACTCCTCGAGACCGGGTGGACGTTCCTCCAGCATCCTGGCCAGGGCGGTGGCCGCGCGTATGTCCGCGGCGCTGATCGGATAGGCCCGTCCCCCGCGATCGACGAAGTCGTTTGTCATCTCGACGCTCTTGGGACCGTTCGGATACTGGGAGTTCCGCAGCAGGACAAGGCGCCGGGCCCGTTGTCCGGCCTCGAGCCCAGCTGCCTCCATCGCTCGGCGCAGGCGTTTCTGGAAGGCGTTCGGCTGGTCGGCGGCGACCGCGCGGAAGGACCAGTGGACCTCCGGCTCGGTGGGGTCGTCGGGCGCGTAAACCAGCCGCGCGTGCAGGGCGTCCTGGCCACCGGCTCCTGACTGGACGTGAAACCGCGCCGTCCTGGCGTCGAGCTCTCGCAGCAGGCTGCGTAGCGCCGCGTTGAGGAGCACCGGCATCGTCCGGTCTTCAGACTCAGGGTCAAGCGGTGCGCGGTCGTCGGCCTCGTCGCGCAGCTTCCGGAACATCTCCGTCAGCGCGGCCTGGATTGCGGCTTGCGAGTCGCCTGCCGGCATCTCAGTCGCGCCGGCGGTCAGCTGCGACGGAGCGGTCGCCGCGGAAGCTTCCTTCAACGAGGTCAGTTCCACTGGCACGCGCGTCTGCTGGCAGGTGGTGATGTGCCGGTCGACCCTTTCCAGGAGTCGGCGGGCGCTGTAGCGGTGCGGCGCCTCCGCCAGAGCGCTCCGCGTGATCGGCCAGGTTTCGTACGGAGGTACGAAGCCGACCGTCTCGTAGGCGGCGCGGAGGCGGTCGCCGACGATGGCGGCCGCCGTCGCCTCGTCCGGTACAGCGTCGAGCGTCGGCAGGACGTCGAACCGGTCCAGGCTCGCCTTGAGAGCCTCCTTTTCGATCTTCGCCCAGGTGTCTTCCTGGCAGGCCACGACGATCAGGGTGTCGCGGGCCTCCTCACGCAGATCCATAAGCCCGGTCGCGATGTTCTTGATGAGCCGCCGGGCAGCGGCGTTCTCACGGCTGGAGGCCGACCCCAGCGACTCGTCCGAAAGACTGACGACGATGTCGAGCTGGTCGAAGGCGAACACCAGCGGGCCCGCGAGCGCGATGACCCGGGTGAGATCACGCAGGAGCCACTGCGCTGTCAGGGGCCGTACCGTCAGGCCCCACGCCCGGCGGGAGGGGTCATCGACCTCCCGGTCCGTCAGGTACGCCTGGCCGGCCTCGGACTCGTTACCGGATGAGGCGAGCAGCGCGAGGGCCCGGATGGTGTCCGCCGCCTGCGCGACCTGCGGGTCGACGCGCCTGATACCGGCAATGAGTTCATCCACGTCGATCCGGGTCAGACCCCGTTCGCCGAGAACGGCGGAGCGCACCTGTTCACCGAGGTTCGCGCGGTCCGCCAGTGCGGCCAGCAGCCCCGACAACTGTGTCGAACCGTCCTGGCCGGCCCTCGAGAGGCCATCGACGATGTCGCCGACCGCGCCCGTCCAGAAGTCGGAGCCGTTCCTCGTCCGGACGAGGAAAAAATAGCCACCCTGGCTCTGGAACCGCTCACGGAGCCAGGTAAGCAGGTGTGTCTTGCCGGTGCCGCGCTCGCCACGGATAACGACCGCGTTGGGCGATTCCTGGTTCTGGACCGCGGCCATCGACCGGATCAGCCTGCGCGTGACCTCAGCGTGCAGACCGTCGGCGTGGGCCGGCAACGGGCGCCATACATCTTCGGTGGAGGGGGTCCGGCTGATGAAGATCGCGTCGATGGCCTCCAGGGGCGTGCTCACGCCGGTCCGATCCGCAGCAGATGGCGCGGCTCGCCGCCGATCTCCACCGCCGCCTGGCGGTCATTGTCGGTCAGCGAAGGCTGGTTGAGCTCGGCCATGAGATGTACGTCGGGTTGTTCGACCATCAGGTCCAGCGCCGCGTCGATCTCGTCCCGCGCGGTGTCCTCGAGCCAGGGGCGTACCGCGGACAGCTTCACCCAGCTCCCGGGCTTTCGACGAATGGTCAGTTCCGCGTAGATCGCTCGGACCCATTCATCGAGATCAGGCTGAAAAACCTGGTCGATCTTCGTCCCGGATCGTTCCAGATGTCGCCCGAGACCACCGAGAACGGTATAGAGGACGCCGGCCGGGAAGCGGGCGCCATCCGGGCGCCCGGCCGACAGCGCGGTCTCACACCAGAACTGGCCGGCCGAGGTCAGCGTGTGGGTGCTGACCGCTCCTCTTTTCGTGCTGCGAACGCGCTCGACGTCGGCGTTCACCGTGCGACGCACGGCCGCGTCCACCACTACACCGGCGACGTCCTTGAGCTCCCTGTTCGTCACTGGGCGGGCGACCACCATCAGCGCGAACAGCGCCGCCTGGTCTTTGAGGGTCAGTCCGGTTGCCACAGCACTCCTTCGGAACGCGGCGTCCTGGTCAGAACTCGATCGGTCGATTCGGGATCAGCTCGATACGGCCGGTCGCGCTCGACAGCACACCCGCCACGATGATCAAGCTCTTTCGCTGGTGCGCGAGGATCGCCGCGTCGTAGCTCGCCTGGTCGCCGAGGCGGACCCAGACGACGCGCTGGGAGGGCTCCGTCTGCTCGGTGCGCAGCTCGCCCCGGACTCTGATCCGCCACCGGTCGTCGCCGACCGCGTCGTTGTGCAGGCCCTCGACTATTCCGGTCACTCGGGCCGGACCAGAAGCGGCCAGACCGCGGATACGTTGCGCCGCGGTCCTCAGTAGTGCGCCTGATCCAGGCGGAAACGCGATCGCGGGACGGCCGGCTATACCCGGCTCCAGCGGTAGCGCCCGCCCCCATCGAAAGAAGATCTCGAAAGCCTCGCCGCGCTGTGCGCCGCCAAGGTCACTGAGGCCGCCGCAGAGGTCTGCCGAGACGCCCGCGGTCACAGCGTCGTCGAAGGCCGCCGGCCTGTCCGTCGAGACAGCGGACCGGGCCGCGCTCGCCGCCTCGAACATCTGCCGCATTACAACGCGACCGTTGACGTTCTCGCCTCCAGGTCCGCTGGCCTCGACATGGGCGCCCAGGCGCAGCTCGATCTCATAGCTGCCGGCCCGCGACGGGCCGAGCTCGGCGGCCCGCAGAACCGCGCTGAGCCCGACCGGTTGGGCTCTCGGGAATACGAAATGAGGCCCCTCGAGAACTGTTCGGGTCGCTGTCGCGAGGATCGTTCTGATGCCCTGCAGGGTCTGCAACCCCGACGTCAGCGACGTATAACCGGACTCGTGACCGGCCGGGTGCGTACGGAAGAACTGTTTGTCGAGCAGCGGCTGCGCAATGTCCGACGCGATGTCATCGACGGATCGCCGCTCCACCTCCGACAAGCAGGCCAAAATCTCACGTACCCGCCGATCCGCGTCGCCCAGGCCGTCCCGCGCCGGCACGAGGACCTCGAACTCATCGCGGTAATGCCAGTAGCTCGCGCCGCGCCAGCCCCGCTCGTTCCGCGCCCAGCCGTTGCCGGCGAGATAGCTGGCGATGTCCTCGACCTTCAGCCTGTCCGCCGCCATGCCCAGCCTCACCAGGCCGACTGGGTCTCGGTGAGCCGACGGAGTGATCTGGCGGTCAGCACGTTTGCCATCGGCACCCTGATAGTGGTCTTCCGATCGGCGTCGGGATCGGCAATCTGGCTCTCCGCCTGAAGCGAGGCAAAATAGCCGAGATGCTGGAGTATCACACCCTCACTACGGGAAAGCGCGTAACGATCACGGTCCTCGGGGACGCAGATGACGAACAGGAAGCGCGGCACCGTGAAGTCCTGGCCGGCGAGCTTGTTGAACTGGGCCTCACTCAGACCGCGATAGATCAGATGCCCAGCCGAATTCCTGGGCTTTGACCAAGTCTTGATCTGAGCCTCGATGGTCGGCGACGTGACTCCCGGATATTTACCGGGCGCGCGGAATCCCATATCGATGCCGTCGACATCAAGATCCTCTTTGAGGACGATCAGCCCGGCGGCCGACGCCAGCGCACGAACATAGTCCTCGCCGAACTTGCCCTGATGATGTCTGACATCAAGCACGAGTAGCCCTTCGCCCCCGCGGCTCCTTCTCTCCCGAAGGATAGGGGATGCTCGATTTGGTGTCAGCCGTTTTGAAACTTCGATCGCCTGTTCACACAGACCCTCGGCTGGACCCGCCCGAAGATCCGCTCTCCGCTGGCCGCCGACCGCTGGACCTGGCTACTCGTCGCCGCACACACCCAGCTCCGCCTCGCCCGACCCCTGACCCACGACCTGCGCCTACCCTGGGAGAAACCAGCATCACCCGGGCGGCTCACACCCGCCCGGGTCCGACGCGGGTTCCGGAACATCCGCGCGACCATGCCCCTACCCGCCAGCGCACCGAGACCCACCAAACCCGGACCCGGACGCCCACCCCCGGCGCACGCAACCGCCGGACCCGCACCCCACCACGACGTCGGGAAGACCATCAAGCGGGACCGGACCGTCAAGATCAAGCTGAGGACTCGCCGGTCGCTTTACCGTCCAATCAGCCAGCTTGCCAGTACGGACATCGAGGCGTACCAACTGGCGCTGTGATGGACATCCTGGGGTCGGTTGCCGCCAATATTCGATAGAGCCCCGTGGAGTGGTGTAGATCCGCTCGCGTTTCGCTCTGTGTTCTCGTGTATTATGCGACGCGGAGTTCGGGTGTGTCCAGGGGGGTGGGTGTGATTTCTCCCGCGGCCGGGTCGGTGGGTTTCTCGCCGATTTTCCGCATGGATTCCTCGGAGAGGTAACGGCGATCGGAGACCTGCCATTCATCGTGGGTCTCGATGAGGACAGCGCCGGCGAGGCGGAGCAGCGCCTCACGGTTCGGGAAGATACCCACGACGTCGGTCCGGCGCTTGACCTCCCGGTTCAACCGCTCGAGGGGATTATTGGACCAGATCTTGCGCCAGTGGGCGTCGGGGAAGTCCGCGAACGCGGTGAGGTCGGCCTTGGCGTCGCCGAGCATGCCGGCGACCGCGGGGAACTTCGGGGCGAGCAGGTCGGCGACGGTGTCGACCTGGGCGCGGACCAGCTCGGCGGTGGGCTGCGCGAAGATCGTGCCGATGGTCGCGGTGACCATCGACGCGGCGTGCTTCGGCACACGCACGGCGACGTTGCGCTGGAAGTGGACCCGGCAGCGCTGCCACGCCGCGCCCGGCAGGGTCCTGAACACGGCGTTCGTCAGCCCGCGATGGGCGTCGGAGATCACCAGCCGGACACCGCCGGCGCCGACGGCCAGGCCCCGGTCCCGCAACGCGCGGAGGAACCCGGTCCAGAACGCCTCGTCCTCACTGTCACCGACATCGACACCGAGAACCTCCCGGCGGCCGTCGGCGGACACGCCGGTGGCGATGACGACCGCCTGGGACACCACCCGGCCGCCGGCACGGACCTTGACGTAGGTCGCGTCGAGATAGACGTAGGGGAAGCCGGCGTGGTCGAGCCGGCGGGCCCGCCACGCCTCGCCCTCCCGGTCGAGGGCCTGGCAGACCCGGGACACCTCCGACTTCGAGATGCCGGTGTCGGCACCGAGCGCGGTGACCAGGTCGTCGACCTTCCGCGTCGACACGCCGTGGACGTAGGCCTCCATCACCACCGCGTGCAACGCCACATCGATGCGGCGGCGGGGCTCGAGCAGCGACGGGAAGAACGACCCGGCCCGCATCTTCGGGATCTTCACGGTCAGGTCGCCGGCGGTGGTCGAGACGACCTTGTCCCGGCTCCCGTTGCGCTGGGTGGTCCGCGCCGCCGACCGCTCATACGGGGCGGCGCCGACGTGCGCGGTCGCTTCCGCGTCGACCAGCGCCTGGAGGGCGACTGAAGCATCTGCCGCATCACCTGCCCCGCGTCGGTGCGGCGGAGCAGCTCCAGCAGATCGATGAGGGCAGACTGGTCCAAGGCCATCGCGTGTGTGCCTTCCGTGAGCAACTTTGGTCGGTTGTCACAGAGCTACACGCGATGGCCGCTTCCGCATGCATGTGGCGTGGCTCATGACCCTGCTCGTCCGGTGTACCCACGGTTGAAGGACCGGACAGCGGCGGCTGCCCGCGTCTGTTCGATCCGCGGCGGATGTCTCGTCAGGCGAGCTGGACGTTGCCGGCCTGTGGGCCCTTCTGGCCCGGGACGATCTCGAACCGCACGTTCTGTCCCTCGTCAAGCGACCTGTGGCCGTCCGCCACGATGGCGGAGAAGTGGACGAACACGTCCGGTCCGCCGCCGTCCACGGAGATGAACCCAAAACCCTTGTCCGCGTTGAACCACTTCACAGTGCCCTGCGCCACTATGGTTCCCCTCACCGATGTTCCGGCAGACGTCTTTCGCCTCCCCGGTCTCGCGCCAGCCTCGGATCGCTCCCCTCCCAGCGGTTCCGTTCGACGATGCATGACGCTCACACAGCGGAGAACAGACAACGTCGCCCACCCTCCTCGTCCTCAGGCTGACCGGCCCGCCGCGCCTGAGCCCAGGTCGGCCTCGTTGTCCCGGTGCGCCGGTAGCGGGACGTCCCGCCCCGCCCAGGACGACCCGAGCCTCGGCGAGCCGGGGCGGCGGGACCGCCGCCGAGCGCGATGGAGGTCTCGGCCCGCGGACCGGTGTCGCGCGTGAGCGCGTAACCTGGCGTAGATCGCTGACACCGTCCTCTGTCGCCTCGTCCGTCGTAACCACCGCTGGACGCCGGCACCGCCCAACTGCCACCACCGCCCGCTGCCAGGTGCGCGCCGCCGGCAATGGTGCCCGACGGACACGAAGCCGCCGGGTCGTGACCCCGGTGACTCAACGGCACAGACACCTTTCAACAGGCTGGAGTGAGCGATGGGAAGCACGACCCGGCTCAGTCGCGGAAGTGCCCCGGCAAGGCGACGGACCACAACGATCCCGATTCCTGTCGCCGACGACGGGTCGGACGTCCCGGGCGACAATGGCCCGGGCGATGAGGACGGCCCCGCGGCGGGCGAGGGCAGTGACGACGACCGCCCGGGGGACGAGCGCCGGGGCGACGAGGAGCCGGGAGACAAGCCGAAGCTGGCTGCCCGGCGGCCGGCTACGGGGGCAAGGCCGACCACTGTCTTCGACCCGGTGCGGATGTACCTGGCGAGCATCGGCGGGACGCCGCTGCTGACCGCCGAGGGTGAGGTGGACCTCGCGAAACGGATCGAGGCGGGCCTGTTCGCCGGTCACAAGCTGACGACCGGCGCCGCTGGCCTGTCCGCCCGGCAGCGCGAGGACCTTGCGGCCGTCGAGCGGGACGGCCAGCGGGCCAACCGACAGCTCGTCGAAGCGAACCTCCGGCTGGTCGTCTCGATCGCGAAGCGGTACGCGGGCCGCGGGATGCTCTTCCTCGACGTCGTGCAGGAGGGAAATCTCGGCCTCATCCGGGCGGTGGAGAAATTCGACTACACGAAGGGTTTCAAGTTCTCCACCTATGCCACCTGGTGGGTGCGTCAGGCGATCACGCGGGCGCTCGCCGACCAGGCCCGTACAGTCCGCCTCCCCGTACACCTCGTCGACCTGCTCAACCAGATGATCCGGCTTCGTCGGGATCTGCTGGCGGAGCTCGGTCGCGAGGCCACCCAGGCAGAGTTGGCCGCCGCGCTCGGCGTCACCGTCGCCAGAGTCGACGAGCTCCAGCGTGTCTCCCGAGAGCCGGTATCCCTCGACAGCCCGGTCGGCGACACGGCTGACACCGACTTCGGTGACCTGATTGAGGACACGGCCGCCATCGAGCCGGCTGAGGCGGCGATGATCTCCCTGCGCTCGACCCAGCTGGGCGCCGTCCTGAGCGCCCTGTCGGACCGAGAACGACGAGTGATCGAACTGCGGTTCGGCCTGGCGGACGGCGAGTCCCACACGCTGGAAGAGATCGGCCGCGAGTTCGGACTGACACGCGAACGCATTCGGCAGATCGAACGGCGGACGCTGGCGAAGCTGCGCCATCCGGCACGCTCCGAGGTCCTCCGCGACTATCTCGAATAGGCGTCCCTGGAGCCGGACAGGCGGGCGAGCGAACTGATCCACGTTCGGATCTGACCGGCCGACGCCGCCGTCGCGTCGAGCGGACGCCCTCCCGGTCCGGCCACGAGCGCGCCGGCTGCACGCCCTCGCCGTGTGGCGCCTGGTGGGCCTCCCGCTCGAAGGGTTCGTCTTCCTCCTCATCGGCCGGCAGTTCGTCGGCGATTGTTCCCGCGGACTATCCGCTGAGCCTGGTGGTGGCCGGCTCCAGCAAGGCCCTGCTCGCGGTCGGCGGCGTCGGTCCAGGCAGCGCCAGGCGCAGGATGCGCTTCCACACGCTCCCGGTCTGCCGTGGGAGCGATCCGGTGGTGTAGGGCAGGCCGAAACGTCGACAGAGGTCGCGCACCCTTGGCGCGATCTCGGCGTACCGGTTGCTGGGCAGGTCGGGAAAGAGATGGTGCTCGATCTGATGACTGAGATTCCCGCTTAGCAGGTGAAGCAGCGGGGGGCCGTCGATGTTGGCCGATCCCAGCAACTGCCGCAGATACCATTCGCCGCGGGTCTCATCCTCTGTCTGCTCCTGGGTGAAGGTTTCAGCACCGTCCGGGAAATGGCCACAGAAGATGACCGTGTGTGCCCAGACGTTGCGCGCGACGTTCGCGGTCAGGTTTCCCAGGAGTACCGGTATGAACGCCGGGCCGGCGAGCAAGGGAAAAGCCAGGTAGTCCTTGATGGCCTGCCGGCCCGCTTTGCGTAGGGACTTCTTTAGTTGCGGCCATGTCTCGTGCCAGCTCTTCTCGCCGCGCCACGTCCGTTCAATCTCGGCGTCGTATACCGCGATACCCCATTCGAAGACCGCCGCGAACGCGAGATTGTACAGCGGCTGGGCCAGATACACCGGATGCCAGCGTTGCTCGGGACTGATCCGCAATATACTGTACCCGATGTCCCGATCCTTGCCGATAACGTTCGTGTAGGTGTGGTGCACGTAGTTATGCGAATGCTTCCACTGTTCGGCGGGTGACGCCGAGTCCCATTCCCACGTGGCCGAGTGGATCTCAGGGTCTCCCATCCAGTCCCACTGTCCGTGCAGGACGTTGTGGCCAATCTCCATGTTCTCGAGAATCTTGGCGATGGCCAGCATCGCGGTACCCGCCAGCCAGGCCGGCGGCAGGAGGGACGCGAACATCACCGTGCGGCCGGCCACCTCCAGGCTCCGCTGGACGGCGATGACCCGGCGGATGTACCGGGCGTCGTCCTCGCCGCGGCTGGCGATAATCTGCTCGCGCAGCTCGTCGAGGGCATGGCCGAGCGATTCGATATCGGTTGCGGTGACGGCCTGCATGCCTGCCATGGGTCTGCTCCTATAGATCGATGTCCACATCGCCGGCCGCGGCCGAGACACAGGTTTGGACGACGTCGCCTTCGTCGCCGTGTTCCAGCCCGGTCCGCAGGTCCCGGACACGGCCAGAGGCCAGTCGCGCGAGGCAACTACGGCAGATGCCCGTACGGCACCCGCTTGGCATGAGGACGCCGGTATTTTCACCGACGACCAGCAGGGGCGTGTCCCCGTCGGCGGTTGTCATCCGGCCGCTGCGGACGAATCGCACCCGGCCGCCGGCCCCGCCGCGCACGACGCCGAGATGGAAACGCTCCACCCGCAGCTGGTCGGAGATCCCGGCCTGCCGCCAGTGCGCCTCGGCAGCCTCGAGCAGACCCGGCGGTCCGCAGGCCCACGCCGGCCGTTCGGACCAGTCGGGGCAGATCGTCGACAGTTTCCTCATGGTGAGGCGGCCGCCACCCGGTGCACGCGTGTAGTGCTCGTGCACCCGCAGCGTCGGATACCGTCCGGCCAGTCGGCGCAACTCCGCGCCGAAGATGACGTCGTTTCCGGTCGGCGCCGAATGTATGAGGACGATGTCGGGGATCTCTCTGCGCAGCGCGAAGCCGCGCACCATCGACATCACCGGAGTGATACCGCTGCCGGCGGTCAGGAAGAGGAGCCGTCGAGGTGTCGCCGGCGGTAGCACGAAACGGCCTTGGGGATGTTCCAGGCGGACGGTCGTGCCGGATTCGATCCGATGCACAAGGTACTGGGAGACCCGCCCACCCGGACCTGCTTTCACGGTAATCGAGATAGGCCCGTCCGGGCCTCCCGGGGCCGAGGACAACGAGTAGGCGCGCCACTGCCAGACGCCGTCGATACCGACGCCGAGCCGGACATACTGGCCGGCTCGATGCCCCCGCCAGCCCCGGCCGGGACGAATGACGACGGTCGCCGCGTCGACGGTTTCCGGACGGACGGACTCGACGCGCCCCCGCAGCTGTCGACGTGACCACAACGGCCTCACCAGCCCGATGTAGTCGTCGGGTGTCAACGGCGTAGTCAGCGCGGAGAGGAGCACAGCCGTCAAAGAGGTAACCCTTTTCACCGCTACCTCCACTCGACGTCTTGGCCCGTGGGCGCCCGGTGGTCTCGTCGTGCACGCTAGCCGCGGCCAACCATGATTCGCGGGATGAGGAACGGCGAGGCACGGACGCGGCCACGCTCCTGACCGGGCTCTACCCACCGGCCGTCGGTGAGCGATGGGGCACAGTCGCAGCGTCCGCCGCCCTTCCTGCCAGTGCTGTCCGAGCGCTGACTGTCGGCGCCTGGACAGGCCGCGAGGCGAACCGCGGCCGATTCGATCACGTGCAATGAGAGGACCGCGAAGCGCGCGGCGCACGACGAAGGAGCAGATCATGCGGGTCACGGGAGCCAGTCCGTTACAGCCGGCGGGGGCCGCGCGCGGCGGGCAGCGGCGGGTGGGCCTCGCCGTCGCTCTCGTCGGCCTGGCCGGTGTCTGGTCCACCGTCGACCGTTTCTACGCCAGCCGCTTCAGCTGGGCACCCGGCGTCCGGCCCGTCGACGGTCCGGCTGACCTCCCGCCCCGGCTGGGCGCTCTGCTCGACCTGGCCGACCTCGAGCTCACCCCCACTCCCTCCGTGACGGCCGGGAGCCCGACCGGCACCGGCTTCGGCCCCGCCCCGCTCCCGCGTCCGGCCGAGCCCACCGCCGAGCTGGCCGGTTTGGCCTCCAGCCACTGACGTCTCCGGGGTTGCCGGCGGCTGCCCGCGAGCTCCTGGCCCGCCTCGACGCACCTGTTACGGGCGGCTTCTGACCGCGTCACGCCGTCAGCCGTAGCTGGGGTCGAGTGGGGTGGTCGGGCGGGCGGGGGCCACGTCGAGCGCGGGATCGGCGGCCAGCGCGTCGATCGCGGCCCGGCTGGCGCCGACGTAGGTGAGGTAGCCGTCGATCTCGGTGGCGACGAGCCAGGCCCGGTCGCGCGGCCACCACAGGCTCGCGCATCGCCACTCCACCGGCGCCGGCAGCACGGGGGCGGCGCTCACCGGGCCGGTGAGCAGGTGGTAGGCCCGGTTGGGGGCTCGCACCCGCGCCGGCCGGTCCTCCCAGGCCCGCGTCTCGGGAAGGCCGAATCCCTCCCACATGCAGAAGTACGCCGGGCCCGGCGTATCGGTGAAGCGGGACAGGACCCGAGCGAGGGCCTCGGTCTCCCGCGCGTCCAGACCACCGTCGCCGGGCCGTCCCCAGCCCCGCGAACCGGCAACGAGGTCGTCGAACCTGGTCTCGGCCGTCAGCGGCACACCGCGGTGCGCGGCGATCGCGGACCAACGGTGCCGTGGCTCCGGTCTCTGGTCGGGGTAGGTCGGCGGGAACACCCGGGCGTAGGCCTCGAAGACCGGCGGCACCATGGCCGCGACCGTGGCCCGAAACCCGACCTCGGTCAGCGCCGCCGACACCCACGCGGCCGGGCTCACGTCGGAGAGCAGCGACATCCCCGGCGCCCACCTGACCGGCTCCGCCTCGTCCGCCACCATTTCGTCCGCCACCATCTCGTCCGCCGTCACGCGCTACGGCCCGAGCAGCGGGAGCGGCGGGAAGGAGTGGTCCCGCCAGATGAGCCGGGAGGCCTCCTCCGGGTAGGCCGTGACGGCCGGGACGCGGTCGAAGACCTGGGTGCGGCGCGCGGCGAGGTCGTAGGGCGGCCAGCCCGGGTCGCCGGAGGTGGCGAACGCCGTCCAGGCCGCGCGCATCGCCGCGGACACCGCCTCGGCCTCGGGGCCCGGGCTCTCGCCGATCAGCACAGCGGGCTGGCCGCTGCTGAGGTTGCCGAAGACGAGCGGGACGTCGAGGCCGTGGCAGGCGCCGAAGATCCCGCCCATCCCCGGGGCGTTCCAGGCCAGCTCGTAGAAGTGCACACGCCCGCCGGCCGCGGCCTGCGCCTCGGCGAGATGCAGCGACGGCATTCGGAACAGGCAGTCGGCGTGGACGAGCTCGTAAAGCTGCTCCGGGGCCGCGTCCGGGTAGGCGTCGCGGTAGCGGCGGGCCCCGTCGGGGCCGGGCGCGAACGCCGCCAGTGCGGCCGCCGCCATCTCGGGCGTCACCTGGCCGAGTTCGCCGGCCATGACGCTGAACAGCCGATGCTCGTCCCGGGTGTGCCCGGCGAGCAGGTCGACGTCCCGCGCCGAGCCGCCGGCCACCGCCCGCCACGGCGTGTCCGGCAGGACGTCGCCGTCGACGACGGGGGCGAACACGATCGAACGCAGCGCGGGCTGGCCCCAGCGCCCGGCCCGCTTGGCCGCGGCGGCGGTGACGGTGTCGCCGGCGGCGGCCAGGCGCGCCGGCGCCACCCCGGCCAGATCGGCGACACTCGGGGCCCGGCCCAGCTCGCCCGCGCAGGCGGCGGCGATGTCGGCGGCGAGGGGCTCGGAGAAGAACGTGCCCGGCAGGCTCTGCGCGACCGCCCGGCGGAACAGGCCGGACGCGCGGGGCATCGCCAGCAGGGCGGCGACCGCGCCGCCGCCGGCCGACTCCCCGAAGACGGTTACCTGGTCCGGGTCGCCGCCGAAAGTGGCGATGTTGTCGCGCACCCATTGCAGGGCGGCGACCTGGTCGAGCAGCCCCCGGTTGGCCGGGGCGCCGGCGATCCGGGCGAAGCCCTCGGCGCCGAGACGGTAGTTGAACGTCACCACGACGACCCGACCGTCCCGGGCCAGGCGGCCGCCGTCGTACTCGGGCCGGCTGGACGCGCCGATCGTGTAGGCGCCGCCGTAGATCCAGACCATGACTGGCAGCTTCGCCGCCGGATCGAGGCCGGCGTCGGGCCCGGGCCCGGGCGTGGGGGTGGGGGTGGGCGTGAAGACGTTGACCGTCAGCCAGTCGTCGCCGCTCAGCCAGCCGGCGCCGGGCGTCCTCCCGGGCGAGAGGCCGCCGCCGAACGGGTCGACCTGTGGGGCCGGCGGGCCGTAGGCGTCGGCCGGCCGCACGCCGTCCCAGGCCCGCGCCGGGCGGGGCGCGGCGAAGCGGAGCGTGCCGACGGGCGCCTCGGCGTACGGGATGCCGCGGAAGACCGCGACGCCCGCCTCCCAGCGGCCCCGCACGGCTCCGCCGCCCAGGCGGACCTCGGGCGCGGGCCCAACGGAAGCCGATCCGGCGGCGACTGACATCGATCTCCCTCATCAGGTGCCGCGCACTCGACCGTGGCCGCGGGTGACGGCATCATCACCTGCACCCATGCCCCCTGGCCAACCATTTTCCGATCGGCGGACCTATGTGGCGACCGTCTCCGGCAGCACGAACCTGCTCCTGGGCGGCGCGGCGGTGGCCCTCATGCTGGGCGTGTTCCGCGTTCGGCGTGCTCTGTCTGATGATGCTCGTCGTCCTGGTCAGGATACCTGCACAAACTCCAGGGCTGCCTGTGCGAGGTCGCCGAGGAAGCGGTTAGGGTTGAAGGCAGCGTCGTCGACACCGACGCAGGTTCCTCTTGGCCTCAGAGGTGCCCCGGCTATCTCACTAGAGCAGCGGCATCCGTTAACTACCTGCTTATTAATCGGTACGTTTGATCTCATCACCAAGTGCTAAGATCGCGGCACGGAGAACGTCCGGGCCCGCCAGGTACATCAGCTTTAAACCCAATGCCAAACTTCGCTGACGATCACTCATCGCAGCAGCGTGAAAGGCTCGAATATCGACACCGAGGCGCTCCTGCTCTTCCGCTGGTACATTCTGGAGCAGGGTCAGGCACAGCGTCGGCAGGGATAGATGCGCTTTTTCGAAACTAACGGAGTCCATCAGTTCGGCGACTTCCGTGGACCTGCGGATTGCGCGCTTCCGGTCGACGGAACGATCGGCCGCTTTGAGCAGGGTCATAAGAACCGTGCTCGGGCCGATGCCCACGTCCGAATCACCGACGTGCGTTACGAAGAGGCTTGTGCGAAAGAAGGCGATCGCCGCAAAGCTGGCGATGAGCACGCGAGTGGGTTCGACGGCGGTGCCAGTCGCGCCGAAGGTCAGGTTGAAGAGGTGCGCTATCCAGAGCGCCGAGACGCTCGCAATTCCGTTGAGAGCCAGATAGAGGACGGCGCCTGGGGTCTGAATGGCGGCCAGCGGTCGGTCCCGATAGCGCGAGATCAGCTCCGCGACCGCGACCAGTGTACCAAGAACAAAGCTTACAAGAAGCCCGAGGAAGCTCTGCACAGCTTCAGCGGTCCGGCCTCGGTCGGGTATCCATTCTATTTCCTGAGACCGTGCCAAGAAATATGTTGGCGTCTCCAACGACGCGGCTCGATGTATCGGCCGAGGATTTGTCGGGGAGCGTGGTTCCCGGCACCAGATTTTCCACATAGGCAGCCAGTGATTGGTCGCGCCGCATGGCTTTGCGTAGCTGGAAACGAACAGCGGCTCGCATGTCAGGGTCGTCGGGGTTATCCCTGAGGTCGCAAAGCACTGGCGTCCATGTTGAACCACTCTCCGCGTCAACCATGATACGGCGAAGGAGTTGTAGCGCCGTCGCTTCCAGGCTGTCTTCGGGCGGTCGCGTCGGCTCAACAGTTCCTTCGGCCAGTGCATCGCGCGAAACAATCTGAACTGCCAGGACAAGCAGCGGCTCGGCTGCTCCAGCTACCACCGTGGCGTCGTCCATAACCATGATTCTAACGCGGCGAGGGCTGATGAAGTCAGCCGGAGGACCAGCCCCCGCCTGGTCGAAGTCATCCCGGCGCCCGGCGTCACCCACCTGCACTGCGCCGTCGAGCGCTGAGGCGGGTCATCGCGGCGGGATCCGCGTAAGTTTGGACCAGCCGCGCCAGCCCCGCTCCTCGAGCCGCGCCAGGAGACGGCGGGCGATCGGCACCGAGTCGAGGAAGACGGAGTCGAGGAGGTCCGCGAGCGCGTCACTAATCTCGGGATCGCCCGCCTCCCACCCGTCGGGAGCGGCGGCCTCGGCCTCGTCGATGGCGGCGGCGAGCCGGTCGCCCACGGCCGCCACCCGCGGGTCGTCCGCCGCCCAGTGGATCATCTCGGCCAGATCCCGGTAGATCTGGACCGTCGCCGGGTCGTCGAGCTCCCGCCTTTTCAGTCGCATGTAGAGCGGCATGTGCTCCGGGAGCTGGGCGGCCACCAGGATCCAGGCGTCCCGCTGGCCGCCGACCATCTCCTCCGGCAGGCCGAGTTCGCGCAGCGCCTCGAGGTAGGCGACCGCCTCCGGCGGCAGGGCCAGGCTGTCCCCGGCCGCCAGCTGCGCGATCCGCTCGCGGTGGCGCTGCCGCTCGGTGATCTCCGCGCGCAGGCGCCGGTCGATGTCGGCGACGGCGGCCGCGAACTCCTTCTCGTCCGCGGCCAGCAGTTCGCGGACCCGCGCGAGCGGCACACCGGCCTCGGCGAGCGTCCGGATCCTGATGAGTTCGACGACCGCGGGGGCGCCGTAGCGCCGGTAGCCTGAGTGGTCGCGCTCCGGCTCCGGTAGGAGGCCTTTGGCGTGGTAGTGCCGCACCGCGCGCACGGTGACACCGGCGTAGGACGCCAGCTGGCTGATCGTGAGCACGTGCCAGTCTCCCGTTCCCCGGTCGCTATCGGGCGGGCACGCGGAGGAACAGCCGACGCGACCAGAGGCAGCCGAGCAGCGCGATCAGCGCGCACCAGCCGATCGCGAGCCACAGGTCGGAGCCCGCCGCCGCCCCCGTGACCAGCGCGCGCAGGGTGTCGATCATCGGTGTGAACGGCTGGTGTTCCGCGAACTGGCGCAGGCCGGCCGGCATCGCGCCGGTCGGCACGAAGGCGCTGCTGACGAAGGGCAGGAGGACGAGGAACAGCGGGGTGTTGCTGGCCGACTCGACGCTGTCCGCCGCCAGGCCCAGGCCGACCGTCAGCCAGGTGAGCGAGAACCCGATGAGGATGAGCAGCCCGATCGCGCCGAGCCAGTCGAGCGGGCCGGCGCCGGAGCGGAAGCCCAGCAGGAACGCGAACGCCGTCACGATCACCACGGCGAGACTGGTCCGGATGACCGCGCCCAGCACGTGGCCGGTGAGCACGGACGCCCGGGCGATGTCCATGGTCCGGAACCGGGCGATGATCCCGGTGGTCATGTCGGTCGCGGTCGAGATCGCGGTACCGAGCGCCACGCTCGCCACGGTCATGATCAGTATGCCCGGTATGATGAACACCAGGTAGTCGCCGCGGTCCCCGCCACCGCGGTGGCCCGGCAGGCCGGCGCCCAGGGTCCCACCGAAGACGTACACGAACAGCAGGAGGAACACGATCGGCTGGGCGATCAGCATCACCGTCAAGGACGGATAGCGGCGGATGTGCAGCAGGTTGCGCCTGAGCATGGTCAGCGAGTCGCGGACAGTGTCGGTCGTGTTCACGCGGAGATCTCCTGGGCGATAGGGGCGGCCGCCGCCGCGGCCCCACGGCCGGTCAGCGCGAGAAACACGTCGTCAAGGTCGGCTGAGGAGACAGTCAGGTCGGCAACGCTCTCGTCGTCGAGGCCGTCGAGCAGGCGGCGCAGCCCGGCGATGCCGCCCTCGCCGGGCATCCGTAGGGTGAGGGTCTCCGCGTCCCGGCTGGCCTCCGGATGCGCCACCGCCGCCGCGGCCAGCGCGTGCGCGTCGGTGAAGCGCACCGACACATGGCCGCCGGGCACCCGCCGCTTGAGCTGCGCGGCCGTGCCCTCGGCAACCAGCCGCCCACCGTCGAGGACACCGATCCGGTCGGCGAGGTGGTCGGCTTCCTCGAGGTACTGCGTCGTCAGCAGCACCGTCACCCCGACGGCGACCTGCTCGCGCACGATCGTCCACAGTTCGCGGCGGCTGCGCGGGTCGAGTCCGGTCGTCGGCTCGTCGAGGAAGACCAGCCGCGGTCGCGCGATCAGCGTCATCGCCAGGTCCAGCCGCCGCTTCTCCCCGCCCGAGTACGTCCGCGCCGGCCGCCCGGCCACGCCGACGAGGTCGAAGCGTTCCGGCATCGCGGTCACGGCGGCTCGCGCCCCGGTCCAACCTGCCGCCCTCCGCGACCAGGGGCTCCGCCCATTTTCCCGGTCGCTTCGGGCGGGTGGCCGGCCAGTCCGGTCCAGATGCGCCAGGTCGGCCATCAGCCGCAGGTTCTCGCGGCCCGTGAGCAGCTCGTCGATCGCTGAGAACTGGCCGGTGACGCCGATGGCGGCGCGCACCCCGGCCGGCTCCCGCCGCACGTCGAAGCCGGCGACCGAATCGTGCCGTCATCGGGAGCCAGCAAGGTGGAAAGGATGTTGACGATGGTCGTCTTGCCGGCGCCGTTGGGCCCGAGAAGCGCGTAGACGCTGCCCTCCGGGACGGTCAGGTCGACGCCGTCCAGCACGGCGTTCCCGCCGTAGGACTTGGTGAGGCCGGAAACCTCGATCGCGGCCTTGGTGACGGTCATGCCGCCATGCTGGAACCCTGACCCAGGGTCAAGGTCAAGCCGGGCGGGGCGCGCCCGGAATCAGGCCGAGCGGAGCTGGTCGGTCAGCCAGCCGACCGGGCCGAAGCGGATGGCGAGCCGCAGCGCGGTCGCCGTCCACTTCGGCAGGTTCCCGTCATCGGACTGGCGGTCGACGGCGTGGTCGAGGCCGTGGCGGATGGCCGGGGTGAGCTCGGCGTTCGAGTAGTCCAGCCGCGGCTGGCCGCTTTCCGGGAGCAGGGTCAGCAGCAGCGCGGCCCGGCTCGTCCCGAGCTGGCAGGCCGCGCCGTCGAGGGTGTCGAGCGCGATCTGCTGGGTCGTTCCGTCGGCGCCGCCGAGCGCGAACGCCGGCTGGGTGCCGCAGGGATCGGGCACCGCGAGTGATCCCCGCCCGCCGGAGCGCGCCGTCGCGACGACCAGGACGAGGGCCAGCACCGGCGCGAGGGCGACGGCGACGCCCCGCGTCAGTCCCCCGATCCGGGCGGCGGGGCCGGGCGCGGCTTGCGGGTAGACGGCTTGCGGGTAGACGGCTTGCGGGTAGGCGGCTTGCGGGTAGGTCGGGCCGCGGGGTTGGGCGACCTCGGCCCGGCCCGGTCCGATCCGCCAGGCCGGCACCAGCGCGAGCAGCGCGCACAGGGCGCACAGCGCGAAGGAGTACCGGAACGCGCCGGTGACCGCCGTCGTGATGAGGCCGGACAGGGTGTGCTTCAGCGGGTTGAGGCTGCCGTCCGGCGCGACCTGGTTGAACACCCCGTCCAGATCGGGCAGCTGGCCGGCGGGCGTGTTCCCCAGCGTCTTCCCCAGTGAGGTGGCCAGCGTGACCTTGGTCTTCAGCGGGACGGGGTCGCTCAGCCCGGCCTCGGTGCCGGCCACGATCGCGTCGTTGATCCGGTGCGACAGGGACGAGGCGAGCAGCGGGGTGATCAGGGCGAGCGCCAGGACGAGACCGGCGTGGCGCGCCGCGACCGAGATCGTCCCGTCGTACGCCAGGCGGTCACCCGGGCGGATGGACGCCTCGGTCAGGGTAGGGACCGCGAGCCCCAGGCCGAAACCGACCACCGCGAGCGCGGCGCCCGCCGTCACCCAGCTCTTGTCCGGGACCAGCGCCAGGGCCACCAGCCCCCCGGCGACGGTCAGGCAGCCGGCAAGCGCCAGCGCGCGCGGCGAGCGCCCGGCGGTGACGAAACGGCTGAGCAGGGTGCCGACGGGCAGCACGGTCGCGATGGCGGCGGCGGTCAGCGGCGACGCGCCCCAGCCATTGATCATCATGAGGATGACGAGGAACAGCGCGCCGACCAGCGCCGCCGAGATCAGGGCCAGGCCCATGTGCGCGGCGCTCCGCCGGGACCGTTCCGTCTCCGCGTCCAGGAGTGGCTCGGTGGTGGGGAGAACCAAAGCTGGGTCCGGAGCCAGGCCCAGAGCCGGGTCGGCGGGGCGCGCGGCGCGCGCGGCGCGCGGTAACGCCACGATCGCGGCGGCGGCCAGCGGAGCCTGGACGAAGAAGATCGACCGCCAGCTGAACACCTCGGTCAGCACGCCGCCGGCGGCGGGTCCGAGCGCGGCCCCGACGGCGGCCGCCGCCGACCAGGCCGCCAGGCCCGCCTTGTCCGACCCGGCAAGGCGCGCGAGCAGCGGCAGCGAGCCGGCCAGCAGCATGGCCCCGCCTGCCCCCTGGACGGCGCGCAGCCAAATCAGCGTCCCGAGCGAGCCCGACGTGGCGCAGCCCAGCGAGGCAAGCAGGAAGACGACCAGGCCGAGGGCGGTCACGGCGACCCAGCTCTGGCCCCGCGCGAGCGCGCCGCGCCCCCGCGCGAGCAACACGACCGGCGCGGCCGCCAGCAGGATCGCGACGTTGTAGCCGGTCACCACCCAGGAGACGGTGGAGACGGTCGAGTCGAACTCGGCGAGCAGGTCCGGCGCGGCGAGCACGACGATCGAGGCGTCCGCGAAGGCGACCGCCACCGCGAGCGCCAGCAGCCAGCCGACCAGCGGCAGCCCGGCGCCACCCGGGCCGTCGTCCGTTCGGAGCGCGCGTCGGGGCCAGGCCGCGAGTCCCGCGTCGGTCGTCACGAGAACCAGCGTCCCCCGCCGGCCGCCTCGCGGTCACTGGTGCGGGCCCGATGTCGCCCAGCTGACAGAGTCTGGCCGACCCGCCGACTGGCCGGCCTACGTCACCCGGCTGACGAGGATCGCCGACCGCTTCGGGCAGTCGAGCGGTTCTCCTCAACAGGCGTCTGGTCCGGCCGGCGGGCGAAGGTCATCAGGGTGATCGACGGCCGTAGCTCGCGCGGCCCTGGCAGGGTCGCGATCCGCCGGAGTGTTCGCGACCCCCAGGGCCCGCGGCGAGGCGGCGGCAGCAGGTCGTCGGCCGTGGCCACGCCGGGGATCCGCCGGGGCAGGCGGGCGGCCGCCGACAGGCTGAACGGCGTGACTACTCTGACGGCCGAGGCCGTCGGCTTCTCAGGCCGCCTGAGCGTCAGCCTGACGGGCCAGCCCGGCCCGAAGGATGTTGACGGCCGCGTTCACGTCCGCGTGCGCGGCATGCCCGCACGCGGTACATCGGAACTCGGCCTGGGTGACACGGTTTCCCGGCGCGACATGCCCACAGGCGGCGCAGCGCTGGGAGGTATGCCGGGCATCGACCTCAACGACTGTCCGCCCGGCGCTTTCAGCCTTGGCGCCCAGCACGGTGAGGAACACCCCCCATCCCGCGTCCAGAATGCTCCTGTTCAGACCGGTCTTGGCCGACTGGCCGTTGGGGAGATACCTCCCGGGATCCTCAGGATCGGGTACAGCCCGGGCCCGGCGGGTCATCCCCGCGATGTTCAACGCCTCCACCACAACCAAATCATGATCACGGATCAGGTCGAGCGCGGTCTTGTGCGCCAGGTCAAGCCGCTGGCGGCGGACCTTCCGGTGCCCCGCGGCGAGGCGGGCGAGGGCTTTCCGCCGCCGCCTCGAGCGGGGTTTCTTCCGGGCCAGGTCCCGCTGGGCCGCGGCGAGCTGGCCGGCCGCCCGCGCCAGGAAACGGGGGTTACCGACCTGACGGCCGTCGGAGAGGGTGGCCAGCGACACCACACCCAGATCGACACCCACCGCCCGGCCGGTGGCCGGCAGCGGCCGGGCGGGCACGCCGTCGCAGGAGAGCAGCACATACCAGCGCTCGCCCTCCCGCTTCACCGACACCGTCTTCACCCGCCCGGTGACCGGCCGGTGCTGGCGCACCTTGACATGACCCACCCCCCGCAGGCGGACCCGGGTCGACGGCTTGTCCGGCTGGGAGTCCCAGCGGCAGCCGTCTCCGTCTTTCGGCCATTCGACCGTGTCGAACCAGCCCGGACCCTTGAACCGGGGATAGCCCGGTTTCCCACCCGCCCGCGCTCGGCGGAAGAACCCGGCGAACGACCGGTCCAGCCGGCGCAGCGTCGCCTGCTGGGAGGAGAACGACCAGCGCGCCTGATCCGCGTCGTAGGCACGAATGTCCGTCAACTGCGCCGACTGGTCACCGTAACGAACACTCACCCCGCCCATCTGGTAGGCGTCACGGCGTTCCTGAAGAGCCGAATTGTACAGGTCGCGGTGGTCGTTCAGCATTGCCGTCAGCTCGGCGGCCTGCCGCGCTGTCGGGCGCATCAGGAACTTGAAAGTCCGTCGCACCAACCAATCATAACCGACCGGATGCGCGGAGATAAAATGACAGCCGTCCATACCGGATTCCCCTGCCGCCTGAAGACGGCAGTCCCCTCCGGAAACGCTTGATGGGCGCCACCGCCAGCCACATCGTGTCGACGAGCGAGAAATCCGGCGTCGACACAGGGCTCCCCCATGCTGTCAGGGCGCACTACGACCAGGCCATCGCCGCGGGCCGCGGCACCGAGAACTGGACCGTGCTCTACGAGATCCTCAAAGCCGTCGACTGAACGACGACCAGAATCGCGGCGCCAGCGACCGCCACTCGACAGGACGGATCAGCTGATCGGAACGTCCTCGCCCCACGGCTCGACCCTCCCGCGGGCCCGGACCGACCGGCGGGCAGCCGCCGGCGCGTCGGTCACGCACGCACCCTCCAACGGGGTCCAGTTATTGCTGAACGGTGATCGACCGTATAGCGTGCTCCACCGCCCCGACCACAGGAGGATCCCTTGAACCGCTCCGCGTTCTTCATCGGTGGCCGCTGGGTGCCGCCGGCCGGCCCGGACGTCTTCGTCACGGCCTGCGCCGCCACCGAGGAGGTGGTGGGCACCTCTCCCGAGGGCTCGGCCGCCGACATCGACGCCGCCGTCGCGGCCGCCCGTTCCGCCCTGGTGAGCTGGCGCTCGACTCCCGCCGAGCAGCGGGCCGCCCACATGGAGGCCCTGGCCGACGCGCTGGCCAAACGAGCCGACGAGATCGGCCCGCTGGTGGCCCAGGAGGTCGGGACGCCGCTGGCCTTCGCCAGCCATGCCAACGTGTGGAGCCCGGTCGCCCACCTGCGCTACTACGCCCGGCTGGCCCGGACCTTCGAGTGGGACAGCGAACGGCCCGGCATGCGCGGGCGGACCGTCGTGCACCGTGAGCCGGTCGGGGTCGTCGGGATGATCGTCCCGTGGAACTACCCGATCGGGCTGATCCACTTCAAGCTGGCGCCTGCCCTGGCCGCCGGCGCCACCGCGGTCATCAAACCCTCGCCGCAGACGGCGCTCAGCTCGTATCTGTTCGCCGAGGCGGTCGAGGAGGCGGGGCTTCCGGCCGGGGTGGTGAACGTCGTGCCGGCCGACCGGGCGGCTGGCGAGCACCTGGTCACCCATCCCGGCGTCGACAAGATCGCTTTTACCGGTTCCACGGCCGCCGGGCGCCGGATCGGCGCGCTGTGCGGGGAGGCGCTCAAGCCGGTGACGCTCGAGCTCGGCGGCAAGTCGGCCGCCGTCCTGCTCGATGACGCGCCGCTGGACGCGTTCCTGGCCAGCCTCGGGCTCATCTGCCTGGCCAACAACGGCCAGACCTGCGTCAACAACACCCGGGTCCTCGCGCCGCGCGGCCGCTACGCCGAGGTCGTCGACGCCCTGGCCGCCGCGGTCGAGGCGATGCCTGTCGGCGACCCCCTGGACCCGGCGACCGTGATCGGCCCGGTCGCGACGACGGTGGCGCGTGACCGCGTCGAGGGCTACCTCGCCTCCGGCCGCGACCAGGGCGCCCGGCTGGTCACCGGCGGCGGGCGGCCGGCCAGCCAGCCCCGGGGCTGGTTCGTCGAACCGACCGTCTTCGCGGATGTGACGCCAGACATGACCATCGCCCGGGAGGAGATCTTCGGCCCGGTCCTCGCTGTCCTGCCTTACGACGGTGGGGACGACGGCGCGGCCGCCGCCGCGAACGACTCCGACTACGGTCTGGGCGGCACGGTGTGGACCGGCGACGTAGACCGGGGCCTGCGCCTCGCCCGCCAGATCGACACCGGCTCGTTCGGCGTGAACGCCTACACCCTCGACGTCAACGCGCCGTTCGGCGGCCACAAGGCCAGCGGTCTCGGGCTCGAGCTCGGCCCCGAGGGGCTCGACGCCTACCTCAAGACGACGTCCATCTACCTGCCCGCCTGAACCCGGCCGGGGCGGGCGACTCCGCTCGGCCGCGGCTCACCCGTGAATGGGCACGAGCTACAAGGTCCTGTCCGGGAAAGCGATGATCGACAGAAAGCGGATCGGCGTCTCGACGAGCTCGACCGGACCGTGCGCGCCTTCACCGTCCAGTTGCAGGGAGTCGCCCGGCCTCATCCGGTACACGGACCTGCTGTGCCCGTAGTCCATGACGCCTTCGAGCATGTAGATGAACTCGGTGCCGGGGTGTTGGAAAAGCGGGTACACCTCGCTCTTCTCGGTAAGTTTCACCATCAGGCATTCGAGTCTTTTGTGCTCTCCGCGCAGCGTGCCGAGCAGGTGGTACTCGTGACCTATCTGCGTGCCGTTACGGGTGACCGGTGTGCCCCGTCCGGCCTTCACGAACGACGCCTGACGCTCGGCGTCCGCCCCGCGCAACAGCGCGGTGACCGGCACGTCGAGTCCGGTCGACAGGCGCGCGAGCGTAGTCAGGCTACACGACGTCTGAGCATTTTCGATCTTGGATAGCATAGCCTTGGAGATGCCGACCTCATCCGCGAGTTCGCCGACCGACAGGCCCCGCTGCAGCCGCAGCGTCCGCACGTTCGTGGCGATCAACTGCTCGAGCGCGAGGTCCTCGACCGGCCGGCCGACGGGACGCTCACGCGCGACGCCCGAACGGTTGCGTAGCAATGGAGCGTCGTCAGCCATGCCCGAACGATAGTCAATGTCGCACAGGCGCCACGCCCGGCTGAGGAGCAGGCCCGGCCGAGGAGCGGGACAGCCAGCTCGTCGTCCCGGCCCGCCCCGACGGGCGTCAGCGCAGCTGGCCCGCTCCGGCATAAGGGTGCCTGCTGATGAGCAAATCACCCTCGGCGAAGCGTTCGAACCGGAAGTCGCGTTCGGGGACGAGCGCGTCGCGGCTCCCGCCGTCCACGACGAGATCGGCGACAAGCTCCCCGACCGCTGGGGAGATCTTGAATCCATGTCCGCTGAACCCGGCCGCCGCGATGAGACCGTCGATCGGCGTCCGCGAGATCACCGGGTTGAAGTCCGGCGTGACGTCGTAGCAGCCGGCGTACGTGCTCGCGACCGCGGCATCGGGCAGCCCCGGAAAACGATGGAGCATCCGGGCGACGGCCACCTCCAGAAACGCCTCGTCCGCGGCGTTGGCATAGCGGTCGGGGTCCGCGGGTTCCAGCACGGCCAGGTCGCTGTTGCCGACGAGGATTTGCCCGCCCGTCTGCGGGCGGACGTACTGCAGCGACACGAGGTCGGACAGCACCGGCACGGCGCCGAGTTCCCGGCCCGGCTCGATCAGCACGATCGCCTCACGGTGCACGGTGATCGGCAGGTCAAGGCCGTGCTCGGCGAGCAGTGCGACCGACCACGGACCAGCCGCGACGACGACCGTGTCGCCGAAGGCCTTCGTGCCGTCCGCCAGTTCGACGCCGACGGCCCGGCCGCCGTCGACGAGGAGGCGCGCGACCCGGGTCGACTGCTTCAGCTGGACGCCAGCTGCCCGGGCCGCGGCCGAGAACGCCTGGGCCGTTGAATACGCGTCGCCGTAGCCGCCACGAGGTTCGTAGCCGAAGGCCGCGAAGTCCTCCAGGTTCGCCGCGGGCCACAGCTCGCGGACCACGTCGTGGCCGACCTCGGACGTCGGCACGCCGACGGAGCGCTGATCGGCCAGCGAGGCCCGCAACGCCTCGACGTTCTGCTCGCCGACACCGACCACGTAGCCGGTCTGCCGGAAGCCGATGTCCTGGCCGAAGATCTCCTCGGCGTTCTCGAAGGTCGTGAGGCTCTTGGCGGCCATCGACGCGAGCGAGCGTACGCCGTAGTGGCATCGGACGACGCCGCTGGACTTGACCGTCCCGCCGCCGCCGACCGAGCCGCGCTCGTAGACGGTGACGTCGGTGACGCCCCGCCGGGACAGGGCGTAGGCCGCGGCGACGCCCGCCAGCCCGCCACCAACGATGATCACGTCGCTCATCTACCCAGCCCCGGAATCCAGTCGGTGCCCGCGAGCGGGACGCGTGCCATCGCGGCCGCCTCGATCGTGACGGCGACCAGGTCCTCCGGCTCGAGGTGGGTGACGTGCGCCTTGCCGCAGGCCCTGGCGATCGTCTGGGCCTCCATCGTCAGCACCCGCAGGTAGTTGGCCACGCGGCGACCGCCCTCGACCGGGTCGAGGCGCGCCTCGAGGACGGCGTCCTGGGTGGTGATGCCCGCCGGGTCCTTCCCGTCCTGGAAATCGTCGTAGAAGCCGGCGGCCGAGCCGAGCGCCGCGTACTCCCGCTCCCACTTCGGGTCGTTGTCCCCGAGCGCGATAAGCGCCGCGGTGCCGATCGAGACCGCGTCGGCTCCGAGGGCGATCGCCTTTGCGACGTCGGCACCGTTGCGGATGCCGCCCGAGATGACGAGCTGCACGCCGTCCCGCTTCCGGTGGACGCCGAGTTCCTGGAGCGCCTGCGCGGCCCGCGGGATCGCGGCCAGGGTCGGGATGCCGACGTGCTCGATGAAGACCTCCTGGGTGGCGGCCGTGCCGCCCTGCATGCCGTCGACGATGACCACGTCAGCACCGGAGTGCACCGCGAGCTTCGTGTCGTAGTACGTGCGGCTGGCGCCGACCTTGACGTAGATCGGCTTCTCCCAGTCGGTGATCTCGCGCAGCTCGCCGATCTTGATGGTCAGGTCGTCCGGGCCGGTCCAGTCGGGGTGCCGGGAGGACGAGCGCTGGTCGATGCCCGGGGGCAGTGTCCGCATGCCGGCGACCCGTTCGGAGACCTTCTGCCCGAGAAGCATCCCACCGCCGCCTGGCTTCGCGCCCTGGCCGAGCACGATCTCGATCGCGTCGGCCCGCCGCAGGTCGTCGGGGTTCATGCCATACCGGTTCGGCAGGTACTGATAGACGAGCGTCTTGGAGTGGCCCCGCTCCTGCGCGGTCATGCCGCCGTCGCCGGTCGTCGTGGACGTGCCGACCGCGGCGGCGCCACGGCCGAGAGCCTCCTTGGCGCGGCCCGAGATGGCGCCGAAGCTCATGCCGGCGATCGTCACCGGGATGTCGAGGTGCACCGGATACCTCGCGTGACGGGCACCGAGCACGACGTCGGTGCCGCATCTCTCGCGGTAGCCCTCGAGCGGGTAGCGCGACATCGACGCACCGAGGAAGAGCAGGTCGTCGAAGTGCGGCAGCGGGCGTTTGGCGCCCCAGCCACGGATGTCATAGATCCCGGTGCGGGCCGCGCGCTGGATCGCCGCGATCGTGCCCCGGTCGAAGGTGGCCGATTCCCGCAGCCCCAGTCGGGCCCGGTCCTGCGCGGAGTACGTCATCAGAGGGCTCCGGGCTCAGTAGGCGTTGTCGACGTGGAAGTGGTACAGGGCGCGGGCTGATCCGAGCCGTGTGTAGGAGGCCGGGTCGTCACCCTCGAAGCCGGCGGCCTTCAGCAGCCCGCCGAGCTCCGCCAGGTGCTCGGGCCGCATCTCCTTCTCGACGCAGTCGGCACCCAGGGACTTCGGTGTGCCGCGCAGGTAGATGCGGGCCTCGTAGATCGAGTCGCCCAGCGCGTCGCCGGCATCGCCGCGCACGACCAGCCGTCCGGCCTGCGCCATGAAGGCGCTCATGTGACCGACGCCGCCGCCGACGACGATGTCGATCCCTTTCATGGAGATGCCGCAGCGGGCCGCCGCGTCGCCGTCGATGACGAGAAGGCCGCCGCGGCCGGTCGCGCCCGCGGACTGCGAGGCGCTGCCCCTGACGTGCACGGAGCCGCTCATCATGTTCTCGGCGACGCCGGTACCCGCGTTGCCGTTGATCGTGATCTCGGCCTGCTGGTTCATGCCGGCGGCGTAGTAGCCGACATGGCCCTCGATTCCGATCTTGACGGGCGCGTTCACCCCGACGGCGACGTTGTGCGCGCCGAACGGGTTCGTGATGACGAACTCCCCCGCCAGGTCAGGGACGTGGAGCGCGGCGTTGACCGCACGCAGCGACGTGCGGGCCAGGTCGAACGTGACTGTCATGCCGGGACCTCCTGACGGGACCAGTGGTAGATGACCTCCGGCTCGGGCTCCCAGATCCGGGCGTTCTCGACGCCGGGCAGGTGTGCGAGCGCACGGAACTCGCTCGCCATCGCGACCCAGTCGTCGGTCTCGGCGATCACGGCCGGCTTGCAGGCGATCGCGTCACGCACGACCGCGAAGGAGTCCGCGTTCGAGACGAGCAGCGTGTAGAAGCCGTCGAAGGTCCTCGTGAGCTCGGTGAGCGCCTCGTGCACGCCGTGGCCCGCCTCGAGCTCGTGGGCCACGAAGCGGGCGCCGACCTCGGTGTCGTTCAACGAGTCGAACGTCATGCCCGCGCGCTGCAGCTCGCGGCGGATCGTGGCGTGGTTGGCGAACGAACCGTTGTGCACCAGGCACTGGTCGGGGCCGACCGCGTAGGGGTGCGCGCCGCTCGGCGTGACCGCCGACTCCGTCGCCATGCGGGTGTGACCGACGCCCTGCCAGCCCTGCGCCCCGGCCAGGCCCCAGGCCTCGGCGAGCGCCCGCGGCGCGCCGACGCCCTTGAGCACGGTCACGTCGTGGCCGAACCCGGCGACGACCGCGTCGGGGTAGGCCGCGCGGGCGGCCGTGACGAGTGCGTCGAGGTCGCCGTCGGAGGTGACCACATACGTCCCGTCGAGCTTCCTGACGGCCACGGCCGCGCCGGGCAGCGCGGCCGCGATCGCTGCGCGGACCGAGACGGGGTCGTCGCTGATTCCGAGGAGGGAGATGCCGGCCGAACCCGCGGGCGACCATGTCGGGTCGCCGTAGACGGACACGCCGGCGGAGTCGGGGCCTCGGTCCTCCATCTCGCGGAGCATCCGGGTGAGGAGCTCGCCGAGCTTCGGATAGAGCTCCGGGTTGCGCAGGTGCAGCCCCACGATTCCGCACATCGTCTATCTCCCTGAATAGCGCTGGTCGAGCAGAGCAGCTACGAGCAGAGCAGCTACGAGCAGAGGCCGAGCGCGTCCCTCGAAGTCCGCTGAACCTTTTCCCTTTGTGCGTTTTCCGTTTGCGCGTTTTCCCTTTGCGCGTTGACCCGCCAAGGCCGGTCCCGCTTGCGGACGGCAATGGAGGAGATTCACTAGAACGCCGTCAGGTAGCGCCGCGTCTCCCACGGACCGACCCAGCCGTGCCAGTCGAAGAACTCGCCGCGTTTGAGGCCGGCGTAATAGGCGGCCACACCCTCGCCCGCGGCGTCGAGCACGCCGGTGATGACGGGGTCGGACTCGAACAGGTCGACCGCGTGCAGGAGCGTCGGCGGCAGTTTGCCGACGGGGCCGGAGCCGATCTCGCCCGGCTCGAGGCCGGACTTGATCCCGTCAAGTCCGGCGCCGAGCGCGGCGGCGATCGCCAGGTAGGGGTTGGCCGATCCGTCGGCGCCACGCATCTCGATGCGCTGGTCGTCGGGAACGCGGATGTAGTGGGTGCGGTCGTTGCCGCCGTACGTCGGCGTCTTCGGTGACCAGGAGGCGCCAGAGGCCGTGGAGGCGGCGCCCGTTCGCTTGTAGGAGTTCACGGTCGGGCAGACGACGGCCTGCAGGGCGGCCGCGTGCGCGAGGATGCCGGCGACGAAGGAGTACGCCGTCGGCGAGAGGCCGAGGCCTCTCGGGTCGTGCTCCGCCGCCGGGAAGACCTTGCGGCCGTCCTGGGTCAGCGACAGGTGCAGATGCAGGCCGGTGCCGGTCCTGTCGGCGAAGGGCTTCGGCATGAACGTCGCCGTCATGCCGCGCTGGGCGGCGATGACCGAGAGGAGGTAGCGCAGCGTGATGACGCGGTCGGCCGTGGTCAGCGCGTCGGAGTACTCGAAGTTCTGCTCGAACTGGCCGTTGCCGTCCTCGTGGTCGTTGGCGTAGTTACCCCAGCCGAGTGTGTTCATCGCGGTGCTGACCGCGGTGAGGTGGTCGTACATCCGGGTGACGCCCTTGACGTCGTAGCACGGCTGCGCGGCGGTGTCGTCGGGGTCGGCCGGCGAGATCGACCCGTCAGGGTTCCTGGTGACGAGGAAGTACTCCACCTCGGCGCCGACCCACGGCTCGAAGCCGACATCGGCGAGTTGCTGGATGAGCTTCTTGAGGATGACGCGGGGCGCGTATGGCCACGGCCTGCCCTCGACGTGTGGGTCGCAATGGACGATCGCGAGTCCCTCCTTGACGAAGGGGATCGCGGCGAAGGACGCGACGTCGGGAATCGCCATCACGTCGGGGTCTTTCGGCTCCTGGCCCATCGCCCCGGCGGCATAGCCCGCGAAGCCGACACCCTCCGACGCGAGCTGCTCGACCGCCTCGACCGGGACCAGCTTCGCGCAGGCCTTGCTGTTGAGGTCCACGAAGAGCGCCAGGATGAACCGGGTCCCGTGCTTGGCCGCCAGATCTGCGAGCTCGGACATGCGGAGCCTTTCTGTCTACGGGCATCAATCGACTGCTACCAACAGAAGACCGCCGGCCAGGATGGTCACGCCGTGACGAGGCCGATGGGTACCCGCCTGAGCCGGCGCGGCTCGGCGTGCCTGAGCTCGAAGAAGCCGGAGCACATCGGGCTGCCCTCGGGGTTCTCGTACACGTCGGCGAGGTAGCCGTCGCCGCTGTGGTCGGTCATCTTCGGCAGGCTCTTCCACACGTTCGGGGTCACCCGGAAGAGCGGAACAGCGGCGGTGTCCATGGCAGCCCCGGTCTCGCGGTATGAAACGATTTTTACTGGGAGATGACAGAGCAACAAGACGTGTGATGTCAAAAGATTGTTTCTCGAGGGTTAAGAGATCCACTAGCAGTGGACGGCGTGCGCGTGACCGGCCGCGCGGCACCTGGGGCGTTCGTCGTCGTCCTCACGGACGAGCAGGTGCGTACGGTGTGCCTCGGCCCGGACGGCGTCATCGCCGCAATGAAGCCCGGCGCGACGCTCATCCAGCACACGACCTCCAACCCGACCACCGCCCAGCTCCTCGTCGACGCGGGCGAGGCGCGCGGCGTCGGCGTCCTTGACGCCGCGCTCTCCGGCGCCCCGCACGACGTCGCCGCCGGAAGGCTCACGCTCTGGGTGGGCGGCGACGAGACGCTCTTCAACCGGCTGCGCCCGCTGCTGGAGAGCTACGCGCGTCGCCGATCATGTTCGTCGGCCCGGCCGGCTACGGTCAGCGTGTCAAGCTCGTGAACAACGCCCTGTTCGTCGCCCAGGTGGGCCTCGCGATCGACGCCGTCCGCCTCGCGGGCTCGCTCGGGATCGACGAGAGCGCGATCCTGGCCGCCCTCCAGCACGACAGCGGCGCGAGCCGCGGCCTTGGCGTCGTCGCCTTCGTCGGCTCCGTCGACGCGGTCGCGCCCCGCCTCGCCGACCTGATGCGTAAGGATGTCGCCGTCGTCCGCGAGGTGGCCGGCGACATCGGTGCCGACCTGGGCATCCTCGGCGCCGTCCTGTCCTCCGACGCCGTTGAGCAGAAGGTCCTCACCCGCCCCGTCCCGAACCCATAACCGAGACCCGCACCGAGCGGCCAGATGCCGGGCTGATGCGGCTGGCGGGGCGCGGACGGTTGGAACGAGGGACTAGCGGGTCGGGTGTGACGTAGGACACGTCCGCGGATCGCGTCGATCTGAGACTGTGCCGTTCGACCTACGGGTGAGGGCCGAGACGCGGCCCCGATCACGGGAGAACGACGATGCCTCGATACATGCTGATCTTCCGCTCCACCGACGAGGTCATGGCGAAGATGATGGAGACCCCGTTCGAGCAGATGCTCGAGATGACAGGCCGGTTCAACGAAGAGCTGATCAAGGCGGGCGTGCTCGTCGCCGCCGAGGGTCTGGACGACCCGAGCGAGGGTGTGGTGGTTGACTTCAGCGGCGAGACGCCGGTGGTGACCGATGGCCCGTACGGCGAGACGAAGGAGCTGTTCGGCGGCTACTACATCCTCGACGTGGCCTCCAAGGAGGAAGCCGTCGAGTGGGCCAAGCGCCTGCCCGCGATGACCGGTTCGAAGTGCGAGATCCGCCGGGTGCCGACCATCGACGAGTTCCCGCAGGACAACGAGTGGATCATCAAGGAGCGGGCGTGGCGCGAGCGGACCGGCCAGCTCTGATGCCCGCGGCGACCGACGGCCCGCCGGCCGAGTCCGCTCGGCGGGCCGTCGAGGCCGTCTGGCGGATCGAGTCCGCGCGCATCGTCGGCGCGCTCGCCCGCTACACCGGGGACTTCGCCCTCGCCGAGGACGCCGCCCAGGAGGCTGTGGCCGAGGCGCTCGTCAGCTGGTCCCGCGACGGCCTACCGGCGAACCCGGTGGGCTGGCTGCTCGGGACCGCCCGGCGGCGGGCCATCGACAGCTTCCGCCGCCGGTCCGCCCTCGACCAGCGATACGCCACCTTCGCGAGCCAGCTCGCCGAAGGCGAGACGAACGCGGGCGCGGCGCGGCACGGCCGCTCGGACGACCTGCCCTGGGATCCCGACCGGATCGACGATGACACGCTCGCCCTGATGTTCATCGCCTGCCACCCGGTACTCTCGCCCGAAGCCCGGATGGCCCTGACGCTGCGCGCGGTCGGCGGCCTGAGCAGCGAGGAGATCGCCCGGGCGTTCCTCGTTTCCGTACCGACCATCCAGGCGCGGATCACCCGGGCGAAGAAGACGATCGCCGCGGCGGGAGTGCCGTTCGAGCTGCCACCAGCCGAGCAGCGGCGCGAGCGGCTCAGCGGCGTCCTGAGCGTGCTGTACGTCATCTTCACCGAGGGCTCGACAGCGACAGCCGGCGACCGGCTGCTGCGCCCCGAGCTCGCCTACGAGGCGATCCGGCTGGCCCGGATGCTGTCAGCGCTGCTACCCGACCAGCCGGAGGTGTTCGGCCTGCTTGCCCTGTGCGAGCTCACCGCCGCGCGTTTCCCGGCCCGCACCGGGCCCGACGGCGAGCCGGTGCTCCTGGAGGACCAGGACCGGCGCCGGTGGGACCGGTCCGCGATCCGTCGCGGCCAGGCCGCGCTCGCCCGCGCCTCGGCGCTCGGGCGCGGCCTCGGGCCATACGGGCTGCAGGCCGCGATCGCGGCCTGCCACGCCTCAGCGCCCTCCGTCCTGGAGACCGACTGGGAACGCGTCGTGCTCCTCTACGAGGCGCTCGGCCGGGTGGCGCCCTCGCCGGTCGTCGAACTCAACCGGGCCGTCGCCGTCGCCATGGCGCACGGGCCACAACCGGCCCTGGAGATGGTCGACGAACTGGCCGCCTCCGGCCGATTGTCGCGGTCCTACCTGCTCCCAAGCGTCCGCGGCGAGCTGCTCACCCGACTCGGCCGGACCGACGAGGCCCACGCCGAGCTCACACTCGCCGCCCGACTGTGCCGCAACACCCGCGAACGCTCAGTCCTGCTCCACAAAGCCGCCGCCCTGCCTGACGCCTCGGGGTCGATCCCGCGGCGGCGGTGAACGAGGAGTGATCTTCCCACCGCGGCTGACGACGGCGGCGTTGACGCGGCGTTCGCGTCGGCTGGCGCGGGGGTCAGGACCGTGGGGAGGCGGTGCCCGTGGCGTGGGTAATGTGGGCGAGCACGGCCAGCACGCGGCGGTGGCTGTCGCCGGTGTCTTGGATCAGCAGCTTCTGGAAGATGTTGCGCATGTGGGTTTCGATGGTGCGCTCGGCGAGCACGAGCCGGGCGGCGATGGCCGCGTTGGACCTGCCCTCGGCCGCGAGCGCCAGCACCTCGCGCTCACGTGGCGAGAGCACGGCCAGCGGGTCGTCGCGGTCCGCCGAGGCGAGCAGCGCCGCCACTACCTCGGGGTCGAGCGCCGAGCCGCCGGCAGCGACCCGCCGGATCGCGTCGAGGAAGTCGTCGACTCCCAGCACTCGGTCCTTCAACAGGTAGCCGAAACCGCCGGTGGCCACCAGCGGCACACAGTGTCGGGTCTCGATGTGCTGGGACAGCAGCATCATCGGCAGCTCCGGGTAGGCAGCCCGCAGCTGGCGGGCGGCCAGCGCGCCGTCGGCGGTCATCGTCGGCGGCATGCGCACGTCAATGATCGCGAAGTCGGGCCGGTACTCGGCGACCGCGGCGAGCAGCGCGTCGGCGCTCCCGACCAGCGCGACGACCTCGTGGCCGCCCTCGGTGAGCAGCCTTGCCAGGCCCTCCCGGAACAGCGAGGAATCCTCCGCGATCAGGATGCGCATCTAGATCGTCACCTCGACCCGGGTGCCGGCGCCGGCCGGGCTGTGCAGGGCCAGCGTGCCTCCGAGCGCCGTGACCCGGTCGTGGATCGACGTGAGGCCGAAGCCGGCATGCGCACCGCCGAGGCCGTCGTCACGCACCTCGATGCCCAACGCGCCCGAACGGTGCCCGACGACGACACTGATCTCGCTCGCGCCGGCGTGCTTGAGTGCGTTGGCCATGGCCTCCGCGACGACGAAGTATGCGGCGGTCGCGACCGCCTCGGAGACCTCGACGTCGTCCACCTGGATCTGGACCGGCACCGGTGACTGGGCAACCAGGGCCTTCAGCGCTGCCGCAAGCCCGTCCTCCAGCCGGCTGGGACGCACTCCATGCGCCAGTCTGCGCAGCTCGTTGACCGTGTCGGCCAGCGCGCTCACGGCGGTGTCCAGGTCCTGGTGGGCTGGCTGCGCGGCGTCGAGCTGACGCTGGACGGACCGCAGCCGCATGCCGACGGCGATGAGCTGCTGTTGGGCGCCGTCGTGCAGGTCCTGGGCCAGCCGGTGGCGTTCGGTCGCGGTCGCGAGCGCGACGCGTGCCCGGCTCGCGCGGGCGTCGTCCAGCGCCAGCCGCAGCTCCAGGCGCAGCCGGGTCATCTCGATGGGCAGCCGCGCCCGCGCGCCCACCTCGCGTGCCCGTCGCAGCGCCCGCGCCGAGGAGACGCTCAGGAGGATGACGGCGATCTCGCTGCCGCTGGTGGTGAACCGTATCCGCGGCACGTCCGCGGCGGGGTCCACCGCGGTGCCGTTCAGGTCGAGGTAGGCGCCGCTCGGGCTGGACGGTGACCGGACCAGCAGCCGCAGCCGCGGGTCACCGAGGACGGAGCGCAACACGGCATCTGTCTGCTCGGGCTCCGCGGACCCGTCGCGGACCCGCTGAACGAACTCGTCGACGCGGGCGAGCATGACCGTCCGCTCCCGGTCGACGAGCCGGCCGGCCAGGTCGTGGACAAGCCGGTGCAGTGGCAGCAGGCACATCGCAGTCACGAACGCCGCCGCGATCGGCCCGAGCTCGGTGCCGGCGCCCAGCAGGCCGGCCGCACCGTATACGACCGTGGCGAACACCGCCGCCGACAGCAGTGTGGTGAGCAGCCAGGACAGCGACGCACCCAGCAGCTGGTCCACGTCCAGCAGGTCGTGGCGCCAGATCGCCACGGTGATCGCGACGGGCACGACGACCGCCATCGCGGCGAGGAACCCGGTGTACGCCACCATGGTGGAGGCGCCGAACCCCTGGGCGAGCCACCCACCCGCGAGCAGCACCGGCACGCTTCCGGCCCCCAGCATCAGCCAACGCAGCTGGACGCGAACGAGCTCGGAGCCGCGCCGGTAGCGCGGCACCAGACTGACGACCGCCGCCGTGAGCACGGCGAGCACCGCGGCGAAACCCAGCAGCCCGATGGCCACGGCCGCGGGATCGGGCATTCGTAGCGCGAACCGCCCGGTGGGACGTGCCTCGGCGGCGGTGGTGAAGAACGCTTGGGCCGCGTTGACGAGAAGGCCCGCGGCGACCGACCAGCCAACGACGCCCCGCCACCGCCGGCCCGGCAGCAGCCCGTCCGGGAACACCAGGCACAGCCAGACGAAACCCGCCAGGTTCCACACCCAGGCACCCAGCTTGAGCACGAACACCAGCTCCGCGCCGTGCCAGGGATGAGCGGTGGTGAGCGTCTCGCCCCACCCCTCGAAGGCGAACACCGCCGAGGGCGCCGCGCCCAGCCACGCCAACGCCGGCCCGACCGGGCTGGCCGGCACCCGCCAGCACAGCAGGAGACCGAGCAGCACGGGAAAGCAGAACAAGGCCACCTGCGCCGCCCAGTCTCCTGGCGAAGGCTCCCGCGGCGGGCCGAAGACAACGGCCGCGCGCAGCGCGCAGGCCGCCAGGAACACCAACGCGGGCGCGGCGGCACCGGTGCGTCTGCGCCAGGCGCTGGTCATAGGCCCATGGTCGCGTAGTTGGCCGCCGACGTCATCAGTGCCACCACGCAGCGGTCAGCACGTGCGCAAGACCAGCGTTGCCCACGATGTGGAGAGACCCTCATGGCGGCGATGCTCGTGCTCGTTCGGTACCATCACAAACGCACGACAGGAGCTCGCGGTGGAACTTGTCATCATGGTGATCGTCGCCTTTCCCCTCGGATTCTTCATCCGTAGCCTGATGGCCGCCTACCTCGCGTACATCGCCGTCCACTCGTTCGTCTTCAGCTTCCAGAACATGGAACTGGTCCGGGAATGGACCGGCGGCGACTACTCGGCCTTCCCGAAGGACCCCAGCTCCGCGCCCTGGTCCTACGGGTTGGTCAATCTCCTCATCTACGGGGTCGGACTCGGTCTAGTCGCCCTCGGCTACACCGTCCGCGCCCGCCGTCGCAAGGCGACGGTCGTCGCGACCTCCTGACAGGTCACGACCTCCTGACAGGTCACACCCGCCGCTCTCGCTCGCCGGCGCCAGATCAGCATGCGTGGCGGAGAGCCCTTGCCTCGGCCGGCTGAGATCGGAGCAAACAATGCGCGTTCTGTTCAGCTCCACGGCGCTGTGGGGACACATCGATCCGATGCTGCCCCTCGCCCGGGCGCTTGTCGCCCTGGGGGACGAGTTGGTGTGGGCGGCGCCGGCGCCGGCGTGTGGCCGTCTGGAGCGCGAGGGTTTCACCCCGCGGCCAGCCGGGATCGCACCGGACGAGAGCTTGATGTCGACGGTCCCGCGGCGCTTTCCGCGCATCGCCGCGCTGGCTCCCCGCGAGCGGCCCGACCACCTGTTCGGCAAGGTCTTTGGCTGGGAACGGGCCCAGCCGATGCTCGACGACCTGCTCGTGGTCATGGACCGGTGGAGACCGGATTTCCTCGTCAGGGACGCGGCCGAGTTCGCGTCTCCGATCGCGGCGGCGGTCCACGACGTGCCCTGCGTGACACACGCGCTCGGTGCGTTGCTCCCCGCCACGCGGGTCGCGTCCGCCGCCGAGGACGTGGCCCCGCTGTGGGTGGAGAAATGCCTCGAGCCCCGCCCGTATGGCGGCAGCTACGACCACCTGTACCTCGATATCTACCCGCCGTCGTTGCAGCCCCAGGCGCGTCCCCACGTTCCCGCGACCGAGTGGCTCCGGACCACGCCGGCCCGTCACCCGCCCGCCGGGGCACGTCCCGACGCTCTGGCGAGGGCGGGTCGCCGCCCCGTCGTCTACGTCACCCTCGGCACCGTGTTCAACGACGTGAACGTCCTACGCCGCCTGGTGGACGGAGCCCGGGAACTCGACGTGTTCGTGGTGGTCACGACGGGACCGGGCACGGACCCGCTGGCGTTGGGACCGCGACTCGACAACGTTGCCGTCTTCGATTTCCTGCCGCAGCGGGAGCTACTTCCGCACTGCGCGGCGGTCGTTTCGCATGCTGGCTCGGGCACCTTCCTCGGCGCGCTTGCCGAGGGTGTTCCCCAGGTCTGCGTCCCGCTCGGAGCCGACCAGTTCCTGAACGCCGACGCGTGCGTCCGGGCGGGCGTCGGCCTTGCGGTCGAGCCGTGCGCGGGAAAGGTGAGCGTGGGAAAGGTGAGCGTGGGAAAGGTGAGCGTGGGTCTCGAGCGAGTCCTGGGAGACGGGACATTCGCGGCCGCGGCGGCGAGGGTGCGCGACGAGATCGCGGCGATGCCGTCATCCATGGACGCCGCTGAGCGTCTCCACCAGCGCTATGGCTGAACGTCTGCCCGGTCTACGAACGGACCGGCGGCCACGCCTCGCCTCGTCGCGGCGCGGGCCGCCGTTGGTCCACGCCAGCAGCGGTTTCGCCCGACCTGGTGGTGACCGGCACCCGCGTGGCACCGACGTGGAGCCCCTGACCCGACGTGTCCGGGCGGGGCCGGGGAGCATTATCCTCCCGGCCCCAGACTCCCGGTTCCGGGGACCGCGGTTCACGAGGTGGGCTGCTCCACAATGTGCGGGTAGGCGGCGGCGAACCAGGCCAGCTCGTCGTCGTTCAGGCTGCCGAGCTCGACGCAGCGGCGCCCCCAGGCCTCGATCATTCTGATCATCAGAGCCGAGTCGTAAATGTCCCGCTCGCCGCGGAACCGCCCGTCACCCGCGTACTCCAGAATGGTGATGTTGTTCTCCTCGAAGACGCTGCCGTCACCCGGGTCGCGCAGGACGTTGCGCAGCTCGCAGACCACCCTCCCGCGCTCCGGGTCCAGAAGATGCCAGGCCTCGGGATAGTGCATGGCGGAACCGGGGAAGGTGCTGAGGGTCGTGGTGACCCAGGGCCGGATCTCCGCGTGGCCCCGCATGGCACCGACCATCGGGTCGACATAGACCGCATCTGGCACGAACAGCTGGACAAAAGGTTCCCAGTCTCCTGACTTCGCGGCAGCGTCGACCGTGTTCGCATGCAGCTGGAAAGCTTTCTCCAGCTCGTCGGACGTCCAGTTCTCGCTCATTTCGCAACCATAACGGGGAGGCCGTGCGCGGAACGCGGGGAATCCCGCCAGGCGGGAAGATGAAGGGGGCCTAGTCCCACGTCACGACGAGTCGCGGACCGACCACTACGCGACGGCCCGCGGTCGTGCCGACGCCGACGCCGACGCCGACGCCGACGCCGACGCCGACGCCGACGCCGACGCCGACGCCGACGCCGACCAGGATGTCTCAGCCTGTACACGGGACGCTAGCCCCGAGCCGACTTCCGCGACAACATCCATCCCGGCGAGCGGGAGGCTCCCGGTAGCTCTCCAGATGATCATGTGCTTCGATCTGTTTGGGGGCATCGGCGGCAGGCCCGTTCAGCGAATTGTCCGACGTCGCGGGCCGCGCATGTCCGTCCCGCGAAACGAATACGGTCCACGTGAATGGCGGCGCCACCTGCCGTCAGGCGGCGGCCGGTCAGACGCCCGCCAGGACAAGACCGCAACGGGCGCACAGCGACAAGACGGCAGGTCGTATCGAAACTTTCTCGCGACCACGTCACCTAGCGTGCAAAGGGCGCTTCGACCCTTCGACCCGCACCCCGCAGAAAAATCAATGAGTTCCACCACACCGTTCCACCGAGGATATTTCTCGGTCCCAACTGGACTGGCAGCGGATCGAGTGGCGGGCGAGGAGGTGAGGCCTGCCGAGTGCGAACCGTCGCCATGGGCAGGGCTCGGCTACCCTATCCCTTGCAGTGACGAACCCGTGATCGAGGTGGAACGTGACGACGGTGGTACCGGTAGCAAAGGAGGTCGCCCTCGAGACCGAAACCCTGCGGCTGATCAATCTGGTGGCCTACGCCGCATACTCCCGCGGCTTCGGTCGCAGCTTCCGGGAGGCCACGGGCATCGAGCTGCCCGGTTCGGAGTTGCGCACCCTGCAGGCTCTGACCGCCGGCACCCCGGTTTCCATCGGGGAGCTGGCGAGCATGATCGATGTCGACCTCGGCCAGGCGAGCCGGCAGGTGACCACGCTCGTGGAGGCGCGCCTAGTGGATCGGGTTGCCGATCCGGCCGACCGTCGACGCAGCCTGGCGATCTTGTCCGATCAAGGGATCACCGTCTACAACCGCTGGCGGGGTGTGTGGATCCAGCAGTATTTGGAGCCGGTGCTGCTCTGGGCTGGCGACCACATAGTCACCCTCACCCAGTGGTTGACAAGAGTGGACACCTGCCTACGACAGGCCCTGCAACGGCCGGTGACCGGCCATGGGCTACCCGACGACTGGCACCACACGGCCGGGTTGAAGAGTGATGAACCGAGTTTGCGCCACTATCTGGAAGTAATGGTGCGACTGGTGGAGATGGCGGGCCGGTCCAACGGCTTCAACGACCTTCTCACCGAGCTGCGCGCGCCGATACGGCAGCAGGCATATTTCGCGTTGAGGCTCATCGCCCGCCACGGCCCCATGCCAATCTCGGAGGTGGCGACGCGGCTGGCCGTCGATCCCTCCCAGGCGAGCAAAAGGGTGCGAATGCTCCGGCAACACGGACTTGTCGACCAGGCCGTCGACAGCTTTGACCGCCGTAGCGCCCAGGTGCGCGTCTCACGTCGTGGAGTCCTCCTGGTGAAGCGAATTCACGATCTTCAGCTCGCCAGCTTCGTAAGCATTGTCGGCGAGGTATCCAGCGACGATCGCGCCCGATGGACCCCGTTGATGACGCGTCTGCTGGAGGGACTGAGCTCATGAGCCTACGTCAGACGGCGGGCATGACCTCGGTGGCGAACCAGCGCAGGAAGTCGAGGTATTCCTCCTCCGAGCCGATGCCGGGCGGCGGCTCGACCGACGTGCGCGTGATCCCAAGCGCCGGGTACTGCTCCACGTAGGCATCGACGAGGCGGTCACGATAGCTCCTCAGCTCCGCGGGGCCGGCCGCCGTGAACCCACCGGCCGGCTCGACACCGACCGGCGGCTTGAGCCAGTTGACATCGAAGCTCCGCTCCTTGCCCGCGAACCCGGGCTGGGACCGGAGATAGTCGAGCAGGCGCGGGATCTCGGAGACCGTGAGACCAACCGGGTTCGGCTGCCAGCCGTCGTGGCGGGCCGCCCGGCGCAGCGCGGGCTTGGAGTTCCCGCCGACATAGATCGGCGGACGGGGCTTCTGGACTGGTCTCGGCGCGATCGCGAGGCCACGGATGTCGAAGTACTTCCCGCTGTGCTCGGGAGCCTCGTCGGCCCAGAGGGTCGTCAGCGCCTCGAGGATCTCGTCGGTCAGGGCGCCGCGCTCGGCGAACGGCACCCCCAGCGCCACGAACTCCTGCTCGGCGTGACCGACTCCTACCGTGATGTTGACCCGTCCTCCGGACAGGACGTCGATGGTCGCCAGCGCCTTGGCCAGCCGCAGCGGATGGTGGTAGGGCAGGACGAGGATGGCGGTGTCGATGCGTATGGTCCGCGTCGCCGCCGCGATGAACCCCATCACGGTCGTCGTGTCCTGCCAGTAGCTGCCGAGCCGCTCGACCTCGAAGTAGGGCATCCCGAGGTGCTCGGACACGGAGACCGAGAAGTAGCCGAGCGAGTCGAGGGCGCTCAGGATGCGCCGCGCTCCGTCGCCGCCGATGTCGTGCGCCCAGTCGTACACCCCGGGCAGATGGTTCGTTCCAGGCAGGATCACATCGAATTTCATCGTTCTCCTCGGTCAGCTCCACGGCGTCACCCGGTGAAGCTACCAAGCGCTTGCTTGATCCACAACCGGCGTTCGATCAGGCGAGATCCGGTCTGGCGTCGGCGACAGCGTGGCCGAAGACGCGACTGGCGGGCGGAGGAACGTGCCCTCCGCCCGCCAGTCAGGGGAATCAGGAGCTGACCGACCTGGTGCTACCGGGACCAGTCCCAGGCATGGCCCCAGTAGCTGTCGGCTGTGATCTCCTCGGACGAGTAGTACGCATCGTCGACGAGGACGCCGGCGGTGCCGACCTCGAGGTCCCAGCCTCCTGGCGTCCGCACGTAGAACGAGACCATCTTGTCGTTCGTGTGCCGGCCCAGGGTCGACGACAGGTGATAGCCACCGGCGATGACCCGGTCGAGCGCCTGGCCGACCTCGTCGAGCGTCTCGAGCTCGACCATCACGTGCACCAACGCGGGGGCTGTCAGGTCGGGCGTCGGCATGACAGCCAGGCTGTGGTGGCGAGGATTGACGCCCATGAACCGTATGCGCGCCGGGTCGGCTCCTGGCGGGGTGGGCAGCCGGAAGGCACCGCGGGACAGGAAGCCGAGCGTTTCCGTGTAGAACCGGACGGCCCCGTCGAGGTCGGCCACGGGCAGCACTACATGGCCGAGTCCGAGTTCACCGGCCACGTACCGGCTGCCGAACCGGGTCGCGAACGGGGAGTGGTCCAGCGACGGTCCATGGAAGATCTCGGTCGGCGTGCCGCCTGGCGCCTCGAAGGTGAGGGCCTCCTCGACCCGGCGGAGATCGGCGTCCTCCCGCGGCATCGCCTTGGCGGCGATGCCGGCGCTTTCCAACCTGGCCTGGGCATCACGCAGCGCGAGCCCGTCGCGCACCTCCCAGCCGACCGCCTCGAGCCGGTCCTCGTCGCCGGGCAGGATGACGATCCGAGCCGGCCGCTCGTCCTGGCGCAGGTAGAGTGCGTCCGGCTCCGGCCCCTTCCCCTCCGCGAAGCCAATCACGTCCAGCGCGAAGGTGCGCCACGCCGCCATGTCCGTCGCGCGGACTCTGACATAGCCTAGTGCCCGTACTGGAGTCATCTATTCACCTCGTGTGATCGAGTCATGTGAACGTGCCGGCGGTCATCGGCCGAGAAACTCGAGCACGACGCGTGACTGGCGCCATTCCTGCTCCCGAAAGTGCGGCCGGATCAGATCATCGCGCGGAGCTTGGGTGGCACCTCGACGTTCATCGCCGCCAGCGAGCTGGCCTGGTACACGTCATCGGCCACGTGGATGGCGTGCTGGAGCCCGGCGTGCGCGTCGCGCCAGAAGCGCTGGATCGGGTTGCCGAGACGCAGCGCGTTGCCACCGGAATGCGCGAAGATCTTGTCCGCGGCGGCGACCGCGCGCCATGCACAGCGCACCTGGTTACGACGGACGTCCGCTCTTTCGCCGAGGGTGATCTCGAGGCCGGCCTCGGCCTTGTCGAAGCAGCGGCTGACCCCGTCGAGGAGCTGCAGGCGGGAAGCGGCGATCTCGGTGGCCGCGTCGGCGATCGCATGCAGGGCGAACGGATTGCCGATGGACTGGGCGCCCATCGCGTTCGTCCGGCCGCGCTGGTAATCCATGTGCGCGGCCAGCAGGCCCTCGGTGATGCCGATGACAGCCGACGTGATGCCCAGCGGGAACATCACCCAGAACGGCAGCCGGTAGAGCGTCTCCGTGCGCCCGGCCCGTTCCGCGGCCCGCTCGCCCTCGGCGACCTCGGCCGAGTCGATGGTGCGGTAGTCGGGAATGAAGGCGTTCTCGACGATGATGTCCTTGCTGCCCGTCCCGGACAGGCCCATGACCTTCCAGGAATCCTCGACGATCGTGTAGTCCCTGCGTGGGAGGACCACGTGCAGCGCCCGGGGCGGGCTCGCGGGGAGGCCGTCGGGCCCACCGATCATCGCGCCGAGGAAGATCCAGTCACAGTGGTCGGTCCCGGACGAGAACTGCCAGCGCCCGTTGAGGACGTAGCCGCCGTCCGTCGGGACCGCCACGCCGGAGGGCATGTAGGGCGAGGCGATCCAGGTGTCCTGGTCGCTCCCCCACACCTCGGCCCGCAGCCGCGTGTCGCACAGCGCCATCTCCCAGGGATGCACGCCGACGACGCCGCACACCCAGCCGGCCGAACCGCAGCTCTTGGCGACCTCCATGACCGCCTCGGCGAAATCACGAGGATGTGCCGCGTAGCCACCATGCTCCGGCGGAGCCAGCATCCGCATGACACCTGCCGCGCGGATGACCTTGACGGACTCGTCCGAGAGCTTTCCGAGCTGCTCTGTCTCGTCACTGGCGGCGGCCAGCTGTGGGGCGAGCGCCGCGACGCGCTCTACCACCTCGTGGGCCATAAGAATTTGGCCTCCCTGCCTTCTCGACAAGTTGCGGGCCGCACGTTACTGGCGGGCGCCAATGCGTCCCAGAAGCAGTCTCACTGGGTGGGATCCGGCCCATCGACTATCAATTGATTTGAACACTGCTGATCTGTTCAGCCGGCGTGCGTCCTGGTGAGCGGACAGGTTCGGTCCCAGCTCAGACAAAAGTCGCCGTGACCGAGCCGAGCCCGGTGAAACTGGCGCGGAACGAGTCCCCCGGCCTGACGTCGACGGCGCGTGTGCATGAACCAGGCAACACCACGTGCCCTGCCTCCAGACGAACACCGAACTGGGCGACCTTGTTGGCGAGCCAGGCGACGGCGGTCGCTGGATTGCCCAGCACCGCGTCCGAGCGCCCCTCGGTCACAACCTCCTCGCCGTCCGGCCCGATCCGGTGGAGCACCGCGTCGATCCCGGTGAGATCCAGCCTGTCCGGCGAAACCCGAGCGTCGCCGAGCAGGACGCCCGCCGAGGACGCGTTGTCCGCGATCGTGTCGGCAATGGTGATGGTCCAGTTGCTGATGCGGCTGTCGATGAGCTCGATACTGGGCACGACGGCACTGGTCGCTTCAAGGACATCCTGCTCCGTGCAACCGGCGGCGGGGAGTTCCCGGCCGAGGATGAAGCCGACCTCCACCTCGATTCGCGGGTAGCAGTAGTCCGCGACGCGGATCGGCTTGCCCTCGTCGAGGAACATGTCGTCGAGGAGATGGCCGTAGTCCGGCTCGTCCACCCCCATCATCCTCTGCATGACCGGCGAGGAAAGCCCGACCTTGTGGCCGCGCACGACCGCGCCGGCCTGGACACGGCGACCGATGCCGAGAAGCTGGATCCGGTAGGCGTCCACGACGTCGAGTCCCGGGAATGTCTCCACCAGCGGCTGGATGGGTTCACGGGAATGCTCGGCCTGAGCAAGCAGCTCCGCGGCGCGGGCACGCGCCTCAGGGTCGATCATTCGGTCCTCGCGGTGGGCTCGCCAGACGTGATCTTCTGGCCCGGAAGGGTGGGAACGCCGTAGGAACCGCGGAAGAACAGGAGCGGCCCGTGGTCCCGCATGACGCACAGCTCGCGGACCGCGCCGACGACGATCTGGTGGTCGCCGCCGTCGTAGATGGCGTCGATGTCGCAGTCAAGCCAGGCGAGGACGTCGTCGAGGACAACCGCGCCCCGGTCCGTGACGTGCCATGGGACGGCGTCGAACTTCGGGCCTGTCCGGGAGCCGAACGCCGCCGAGACATGTTGCTGATCCTCGGCGAGAACGTTGACGGTGAAGCGTCCGGTCCGCTCGATGTGCGGCCAGCTCGTCGAGCCGCGTCCCGGGCACACGAGCACCAGCGGCGGGTCGAGGGACAGCGAGGTGAAGGACTGACAGGCGAGCCCGGACGGGATTCCGGTTTCGTCGGCCCCGGCGATGACGGTCACTCCGGTGCAGAAGTGGCCCAGAACCTTGCGGTAGGCGGCCGGGTCGACGGCGGTGGACCGCTGGTCGGATGTGATCATCTGGTCGGATGTGATCATCGGCCGGACCCGGCAAGCTGGATGGCGACATCGATGATCATGTCTTCCTGGCCGCCGACCAGGCCGAGTTCACCGCATCGCGCCAGGATCTCGTGGGCCGGCACCTTGTAGCGCTCCGCCGCTCGCTCCGCGTGCAGCAGGAAGGAGGAGTACACGCCCGCCCACCCCTGCACGATGGCGTTGCGGTCCATCTTCGGCCAGCGGGTGAGGTAGGGGTGGACGACCTCGTCCGCGGCGGCGAGCAGGCCCAGAATGTCCAGGCCGGTGGTGACGCCGAGCCGGCCGAACACGGCGGCGAGCACCTCCGTCGGCGAGTTGCCCGCGCCGGCGCCCAGGGCGCACAGCGACCCGTCTATGTAGCGGACCCCTGCCTCGTAGGCGAGAACGGAGTTGGCGACACCCAGGCTGAGGTTCTGGTGGCCGTGGTAGCCGACCCATGCCTCGTCGCCGACCTCGGCCACCAGCGCCTCGAAGCGGGCCTTCGCCTCGTGCATGAGCAGCGCGCCCGCGGAGTCGGTCACGTAGGGCGCCTGGCAGCCCGCGTCGACCATGATGCGGGCCTGGCGAGCCAGCTCCTCCGGGCCGACCCGGTGCGCCATCATCAGGAAACCGACCGTCTCCATGCCAAGCTCGCGGGCGACGCCGAAGTGCTGGGGTGAGACGTCGGCCTCGGTGCAGTGGGTCGCGACACGGACCATGTCCGCGCCGGCGTCCCGGGCTCGCCGCAGGTCGTCCGCGGTGCCGATGCCGGGTACCAGCAGTACGGCGATCTTGGCGTTGACGGCCTCCTCGCGCGCCGCCGCGATGAGTGTCATCTCGTCGGTGTGCGAGAAACCGTAGTTGAACGAGCTTCCGCCGAGCCCGTCGCCGTGGGTCACCTCGATGACCTCGACGCCGGCCGCGTCGAGCGCACGCACGGTGTCGCGTACCTGCGTCTCGGTGAACTGGTGGGCCATGGCATGGCTGCCATCGCGAAGAGTGGTGTCAGTGATGCGGACGTCGTGTCGCAGATCGGGGCGGCTCACGCGTGGGCTCCAGCCTTCTCCATCGCCATCAGCTCGCCCACCCGAGCGGCCGCGGCGGTCATGATGTCGAGGTTGCCGGCGTAGGGCGGCAGGTAGTCGCCGTTGCCGCGGACCTCCAGGAATATCGCCACCCGGGCGAACCCGTTCCAGGACGCCACGGGGTCGTCGTACTGGGGATCGGCGCGCAGCGTGTACCCCGGCACGTACTTCTGGACCTCGGCGACAAGCTCGTGCACCGACTTTGTGATGGCGTCACGGTCCGCATCCGGGGAAATCATGCAGAACACCGTGTCGCGCATGATCATCGGCGGTTCGACCGGGTTCAGAATGATGATCGCCTTCCCCCGCTCCGCGCCGCCGACCGAGGCCACCGCCGCGCCGGTGATCTGGGTGAACTCGTCGATGTTCGCCCGCGTTCCGGGGCCGGCTCCTCGAGAGGCCACCGACGCGACGATCTCCGCGTAGGGCACGGCCGTCACGCGGGAGACCGCGTGCACCATCGGAATGGTCGCCTGTCCACCACAAGTGATCATGGATACGTTGGGCGCACCGATATGGTCATGCAGATTCACTGGCGGGCACACCATAGGTCCCAGGTGCGCCGGGGTGAGATCCACCGCCTGGATGCCCGCCTCGGCGTAGCGGGGCGCGTTCGTGATGTGGGCCTTGGCTGACGTCGCTTCGAAGACGATCTCGGGCAGCGGGTCCTGGCGTAGCAGCCAGTCGACGCCCTCCGCGCTGGCGGCTATTCCCTGATTGCGAGCGCGGGCGAGCCCGTCGGACTCGACGACGCCCACCATGTACCGAACGTCGATCACACCGCTGCGCCGTAGCTTCGCCAGCAGGTCAGTGCCAATGTTGCCGGGGCCGACGATCGCGGCCGTGACGGGAGTCATGCTCATGATGGTGCAATGGCGCCGCGATATGGGCAGCCGGACATCTCATTGAGTAGGACGGAAGCCCTTCGTATGTGACTCACACCATTGGATGCCGTCCACCCACACCGAGTTCCCCGGCACCGTACATCGCGAGTGTGTGGTCCAGGTCATTGAGAGCGTGCAACTGCGCCGCGTGCACATTCCTCCAGGCCTGCTCCACCGGGTTGCCCAGGCGAAGGACGTCGCCGCCGGAGTGCTCAAAAAACTGATCTACCGCCCGCGCGGCACGGTGGGTGGCCACACTCTGGTCACGGCGGACCTTACGGCGCAGCGCCAACGGAATCTCACCCCCGGTCTCGGCGCACCGGGTGAGCTCGCGGAGGTCCTCGGCCAGCTGGGACCACGACGCGTCGATGTCGGCTCCCGCAGCGGCGAGCCTGGCGCCGTTAAGATCGTCCGTGTTCCAGCTGAGGCCGCTCCACGACCGGTCGAGCCGGTCGCGGATCCAGCTGACCTGGGCACGATAGGCGCCGAGGGCCATCCCGATCGGGGGGACGCTCACCGCGGCGCCGAGCAGGGAGGGCAGCGGGAGCCGGTAGAGCGCACCGCGGTTCGCTTCCTGGCCTGGCGTTCGGCAATGCGCGCAGTCCACGAAGCTCAGCATGCGGTGCCCGGGTACCAGGACATTCTCCGCGATCAGGTTGTGGCTGCCGGTCCCGCGTAGGCCTACGGTGTCCCAGTCCAACTCGACCCGCAGGTCCGACATAGGGACCAGGAAGACGGACACGTCCTGGGGTGAGCCGTCCTCGGCGTTGAGCTGGCCTCCGAGCAGTGCCCAGCCGGCGTGCTGGCACCCGCTCGCGAATCGCCACCGGCCGCGCAGCCGGAAGTTGGGGCCGTCCGCGACCACCCGGCCGGTCGCTCCGTACGACGCCGTGAGCAGCACATCCCGACCGGCGCCCCAGACATCCTCCTGCGCCGCCGTCGGAAAGAGCGCGAGATGCCACGCGTGCACGCCAAAGAGCGCCGTCAGCCACCCGGTCGAGCCGCAGGCCGAGGAGATCTCGCGAACGACTTCAAAAAACGACATGATCTCAGCCTCGGCACCACCGTACCGGGCCGGCTGTAACATTCTGAACACGCCGAGCCTAGTGAGATCACATACGGTCTCGTCGGCGATCCGTGATCGGCGGTCGGACTCTCTGGCGCGCTCTCGAAGCGTCTGCAGATAGTCTGCGATCTGATCACCTGACAGTTCACCGACGGTCCTGATAGCGCCGACCTCCTCGTGGCGGGACCAGTCCCAGGCGAACGGCATGCGTATATCCGGATGTCACCCGTACTGTGTATCATTTCATCGGCAGCTTGACGACGGCGCGGATCTGGCGAGCGTCCTCAAGCAGGTAGCCGTCCTCGTAGGGATACGTCCGGTTCCGCGGGGTGATGGGTCCTAACCGCGCCGGCGCGAACACGTCAGGGACACCGGCTGCGGCGTCGGTGGACATGGTCACGGCGACCTCCCTTGTGTGTCCCAGATCCCACGGGCCGACGGCGGGCACGCTAGCCACCGGCGCGCCATAGGCGACAGGACGATCCCACTCACCGGGAGAGCCGTCAGCACCGCTTCGTGCATCCCGCGGATCCGATGGCCATCGCGGTGGCGGGAGCCGCCTGGTCGGGCGGCCATTGTTGAGGCTGGGCGTCCATCGTGGTTGCGCGCGCTACGAGATGAGGCTAGCCTCCCAGTAGCACGTGCTACCACCTGTATCACGAGCCGCGCCCCGCTCCTCGACCGCACATTCCAGGGAGCGATCGTGCCCTCCCAGGCGGAGTGCTCCTGGAAAAAACGACCACGTGGACCGTTCACCGACCCTCCTCCGGACAGCGAGGCACCAGATGTCGATGCAAGGAGTGGGGACTTGACGGATCGTGGTGTGAGACGGCGAGCCACGGCGGCGGACATCGCCCAGTCGCTGGGCGTCTCCCGGGCCACCGTGGGTTTCGTCCTCAACAACATCCCGGGTAAGACCTCCGAGGCCACGCGAAGGAGAGTGCTCGACGAGGCCGCCCGGCTCGGGTACCGGCCGCACATCGCGGCACAGACTCTCGCCCGTGGCAGCAGCCGCATCGTGCTGTTCCTGCTGCCGGACTGGCCGGACGACTTCAGCATGAGGCAATACCTGGACGAGGCCGCCCACGTCCTCGACTCGGCAGGCTACTCACTGGTGACCTTCAAGCGGCACGCATCGGATCGGGCTCGACCTCTGTGGGAATCCCTGGACCCCGAGATCGTCGTGAGCACCATGCCGTGGGCCCCTGACACGCTCACGGCCCTGCGTCGAGCGGGGATCACCAACATCGTCCCGGATCCAGACTCGCCGGTGCCGCACGACGTCTCCGCGCTCGCGGCTGGTCCCCGGTTGCAGGTCGAGCACCTGCACGCACTTGGCCACCGCCGGTTGGCCATCGCGTCAGCATCCGATCCTCGGCTGGCGGAGTTGTCCGGGCAACGAGCACGGTCCGCGCACGACGCGGCGAAGCGGCTGGGCCTAGGCGAGCTGGACGTTCGGTCAGTCCGATATCGAGACGGTTCGGCGCGTCAAGCGGTGCTCGACTGGCACCGCCGCGGTGTGACGGGGATCGTCGCCTACAACGACGAGACCGCCATCGCGGTGATCGGCGCCGCTCTACGTAGCGGCCTCACGGTACCTGACGACCTCGCGGTCATCGGGCACGACGATAGTCCGCTGGCGGAGATGTTCGTGCCGAGTCTGTCCAGCGTCCGCATCGACACCGCCAGCGTCGGCAGGTACGTGGCCCAGCTGGTGCTGCACCAAGCTGATGGTCGTCCCGCGCCAGTGGCCGGCCCGGACCTGAAGGCAACCGTGGTACCCCGCGAGTCCACCCTCGTCACAGGGTCGTGGTGCCTCGGAGACCGCAATACGCCGGTCCGAGGGCGGGCGGGACCGTCCGACCTGACAGATGATGCTCCACTTGGCCTCCCCTCGTGACCAGACATTGTCCCGATCCCGCGACATGTGACTTGTAGCCATAGATCGAATTCAGGTGGAATCGGCCCCAGTTGCGCGCGCTACTTCCTGTTCTCGCCAACATCACGCTCGCCGGCATGTCGCGCCAGGCGCTCGCCGGACTGTGTACCACCGCCGGAGGCCTCGTCGTCCCGCGCACCCGGTCCGTTCCGTTAACAAAGGAAGCCAGATGATCCCGACCCATCCGTGGCAGGCATCGTTCGTCGGCCCGGCCAAGCCCGCGGCGGCTGGCGATCCCGCCCCCTACTTCCGCCGTGAGTTCACCGTCGACGACGGACTTCGCCGGGCCACTCTGCACATCACCGCCCTCGGCATCGTCGAGGCCCACCTCAACGGCACCCGTGTCGGCGATGAGGTCCTCTCCCCAGGCTGGACGTCCTACCGTCACCGCCTCGTCGTCCGACCACATGACGTGACCGGCCTGATCCACACCGGGATCAACGCGCTGGGCGCGGTCGTCGGGGAAGGCTGGGCGGTCGGCCGGCTCGGCTGGGACGGCGGACGCCGGCATCACTACAGCGACCGGCCGGCACTGTTCTGGCAGCTCGAACTGGTCTACGCCAATGGCACCACCGCCACCGTGGGCACCGACGAGCACGTGCGTATCGGCACCGGCGCCGTGCTCGCGCACAGCATCTACGACGGAGAGGAGTACGACGCGCGGCTGGAGCCCGCCGGTTGGAGCGAACCCGGGTTCGATGACACCGGCTGGTCGCCAGCGGAGTTCGTCGCCTGGGAGCTCGACACACTCACAACACCGACGGCGCCGCCTATCCGACGGATCGAGGAACTCCGTCCGGTGACGATCGCCGCCGGGTCGGCGGGTCGCACGATCGTCGACTTCGGCCAGAACATCGCCGGGTGGGTGCGTCTCTCGGTCACCGGCGAGAAAGGCCGTACCATCACGCTCCGGCACGCCGAGCTGCTCACCGACGGCGAGCTCAACACCGCCACGCTGCGCACGGCGGCCGCGACCGACCGGTACACCCTGCGTGGTGACGGCCCAGAGACCTGGGAGCCCAGGTTCACCTATCACGGCTTCCGGTATGTGCAGGTCGATGGCTGGCCGGGCGAGCTGACACCGGACGGACTGCGGGCCGTCGTCGTGCACAGCGACATGCCCCGCACCGGCTGGTTCGAGACGTCAAACGAGCTGTTAAATCAGTTTCACCGCAACGTCGTCTGGAGCATGCGAGGCAACTTCGTCGGTCTTCCCACCGACTGCCCGCAGCGCGACGAACGGCTCGGCTGGACTGGTGACATCAACGCCTTCGCTCCGACGGCGAGCTTTCTCTACGACGTCCGCGGGGTGCTCGACTCCTGGCTGGCGGACCTGGCCGCCGAGCAACGGGAGACCGGCTTGGTGCCGTGGGTCGTGCCGGATGTCATGCCGAACCCGTCGCCGCCAACGGCGCTGTGGAGTGACACCGCGGTCAGCCTGCCGTGGACCCTCTACCGGGAGTACGGCGACCTGGGGATCCTCCGCCGTGCCTATGACTCCATGGTCATGTTCGTACGCGGCGTGGAGTCCTTGCTCGACGCCAGCGGGCTGTGGAGCAGCGGATTCCAGTACGGCGACTGGCTCGATCCCGACGCACCGCCGGACAACCCCGCCGGCGGCAAGACGGACCGGCACCTGGTGGCATGCGCCTACCTGTGCCGCACCACCCGCGAGATGGCGCAGACCGCCGCGGCACTCGGGCGGGAGGAGGATGCCACGCACTTCGCGGCGCTCGCCGACCGGGTGCGCGCCGCGTTCCGGCGCGAGTATGTCACCGAAAGCGGCCGGATCGTCAACGAGTCCGCGACGGCATACGCGCTCGCGATCGAGTTCGACATCCTCACCGGCGCCAACCGTGCCCAGGCTGGCAACCACCTAGCCCGACGCGTCCGCGAGGCCGGCTATCGGATCTCGACCGGCTTCGCCGGCACCCCGCTGGTAGCCGACGCGCTCACCAACACGGGGCACCTCGCCGAGGCATACCTCCTCGTGCTGGAGAACCGGTGCCCGTCGTTCCTCTACCCAGTCACCATGGGCGCGACGACCATCTGGGAGCGCTGGGACTCCATCCGCCCCGACGGCACCCTCAACCCGGCTGGGATGAACTCGCTGAACCACTACGCCCTCGGCGCGGTCGCCAACTGGCTGCACCGGACTGTCGGCGGCCTGGTCGCCGTCGAGCCGGGCTACCGGCACATGCGGATCGCCCCCCAGCTCGGCGGGGGCCTCACCCACGCACGAGTGACGCACGACACCGTGCATGGCCGAGTGGAGGTTCGCTGGCAGGTCACCGACGGCGAGATGCGCCTGGACGTGACCATCCCCCACGGCACCACGGCGACCGTCGAACCGCCCCTGCACCCGGAGATCCAGCAGGTCGGCATCGACGGCGGCAGCCACACCTGGCGGTACCGCCTGCCCGTCAAGGAAAAGCCGATCCTCACCCTCGACACGCCCCTGCGCACGCTCGCCGCGGACCCCGGAGTCCGGCGCGCCATCACCGAGGTACTTGACCGTCATCTGCCCGGCATCCCGATCGACACCGAAGCCCCAGAAGCCGCGAGTGTGTCCCTCAACGACCTCCTCGGTTACATCCCGGGCGTCTCCGCGGAGTTCCGTGACGAGCTCTCTGGCGCGCTCGCCCTGGCTCGAAAAGGAACTCAGTGAATCCGCGACACCACCTTGGCGATCTCGAGCTCGAGCAGAAGGCCTCACTGCTCTCAGGTGACGGCTTCTGGACCACCAAATCGGTCGACACCGCCGGAATTCCTTCGATCGTGCTCGCGGACGGCCCACACGGCATCCGCTACCTGCCACCCGAGGCCGACCATATCGGGCTCGCCAGCGCCGGGCCCGCGACCTGCTTCCCGCCGGCCGTGGCCGTAGGCTCCAGCTGGGACCCGGACGTGGCCGCTCGAGTCGGGGCGGCCCTCGGCCGCGAGGCACGAGCGCTGGGCGTCAGCGTGGTGCTCGGGCCAGGCGTGAACATCAAGCGCACTCCGCTGTGCGGCCGCAACTTCGAGTACTACTCGGAGGATCCGCTGCTCAGCGGGGTCCTCGGCGCCGCCCATGTGCGGGCGCTGCAGTCCGAAGGCCCGGGAGCCTCGGTGAAGCATTTCGCGGCGAACAACCAGGAAACAGAGCGCATGCGGATCAGCGCCGAGGTCGACGAACGCACGCTGCGCGAGATCTACCTGCCGGCTTTCGAACGGGTGGTTACCGAGGCGAAGCCGGCGACGGTCATGTGCTCCTACAACCGGGTCAACGGCGTCTACTCCGCGCAGAACCGGTGGCTACTGACCGACGTGCTGCGCGAGGAATGGGGCTTCACCGGCGCCGTGATCTCCGACTGGGGTGCGGTGCACGACCGAGTCGCCGCCTTGGCCGCCGGGCTGGACCTGGCGATGCCCGGCAACAACGGTGCCTCCGACCACCAGATCGTCGAGGCCGTCACCCGGGGCGACCTCGACCCGGCCCTGGTCGACGCGAGCGCCGGTCGGGTGGCGGCGCTTTCCCTCCTGCGACCATCCGCCGCCGACGATGCCGACCTTGACGCGCACCACGCGCTCGCACGCGAGCTCGCGGGCGAATGCGCCGTGCTGCTGCGCAACGAGCGCTCGGTCCTGCCGTTGTCCCCCACCGCCAGCATCGCGGTCATCGGTGCGTTCGCCACACAGCCTCGCTACCAGGGTGGGGGTAGCTCCCACATCACCCCCACCAGGCTCGACACCGCCCTAGACGCGCTGCGGGCCCAGGTCGTCGCCGCTGGTGGCGCGGTCGTCCACGAGCCAGGATTCACGCTGGACGGATCCGGCGACGTCGACGCACTACGCGCCGCGGCCGTCGAGGTCGCTCGCACCGCGCAGGTGGCAGTCGTCTTCGCCGGGCCCGACCAGGACGACTCGGAGGGCTTCGACCGGGAAACCCTCGACCTGCCCGCCGTACAGGTCGAGCTCATCCGCGCTGTAGCCGTCGCGGCGCCGCGAACAGTCGTCGTGCTCTCCAACGGCGGAGTCGTCTCCATGGAGGACTGGCACGACGAGGTCGACGCGATCCTGGAGGGCTGGCTGCTCGGTCAGGCCGGTGGCGCCGCGCTCGCCGACATCCTCCTCGGAGTGGTCAATCCCTCCGGTCATCTGGCAGAGACCATCCCACTGAGTCTGCGGGACACCCCGAGCTACCTGACCTTCCCCGGCGAGGCGGGCCGGGCCCGCTACGGCGAGGGGGTGATGGTCGGCTACCGCTACTACGAGACCGTCAAGCGGCCGGTGCGGTATCCCTTCGGCCACGGCCTGAGCTTCACCACCTTCGTGACCGACGGACTTGAGGTGGCGGTCACCGGCGACGACACCGCGCTGGCGACGGTAACGGTCAGCAACACCGGCTTCCGAGCGGGCCGCCACGTCGTGCAGGTCTACGTCGCGACGACGGCGGGGCCGGTGCGTCGGCCGGCCCGGGAACTCCGCGCGTTCAAGAAGGTCATGCTCAAGCCAGGCGAGACTCGGCGCGTCGAGCTGGCACTCGACCGGCGGGCGTTCGCGTACTACGACGTCGAGACGGGCCGCTGGATCGTCGCGCCAGGGGAGTACCACATCCAGGTCGGCCATGATGCCGCGCACATCGCCGTCGAAGCCATCGTGACCTTGCCTGGTGACGTCCTCGTCCACCAGTTGTCGCTTGACTCAGCTCTGGAGGAATGGATCAGGCATCCGGTCGTCGGGCCCATGTTCATCAGAAGCCTGCGCGACTCGCTCAGCAACGAGACGACGGAGCAGGCCGAGCATGCTCGCGACGGGCTGCGCATGGTGGCCTCGATGCCACTGGGCCAGTTCCTTCAGTTCACCGGTATCGCCATCGCCCCCGACTCGCTCGCTTCCATGCTCGAACTCGGTCAGGCGGACATTCCAACCGACGCCGTCAAGCGCGCCTGATGGCACTCGGCTCGGGCCAACGAGAAAGGCGGCCATCATGATTCGTTGGGGTGTGGTGGGACCGGGCGAGATCGCGGCCGGATTCGCCGAGGCGATGTCGCTCGTCGAGGACGGGGAAATCGTCGCGGTGGCGTCGCGGTCGATCGAGCGCGCGACGGCCTTCGGTGACAAATATGGCATCCCGACCAGGTACGGCGACTACGCCGCGCTGGCCGTCGACCCCGACGTCGATGTGGTCTACGTGGCGACCCCGGCGTCGCGGCACGAGCTGGACACCGTCGACTTCTTGGCGGCCGGCAAGCACGTCCTGTGCGAGAAGCCGTTCGCGCTCAACGCCTGGCAGGCCCGGCGGATGGCGGAACAAGCCCGCGCGCGGGGGCTGTTCCTGATGGAGGCGATCTGGAGCCGTTTCCTGCCGGCCTACCGTTCGCTGGTCGACGTGCTCGCCAGCGGACGGATCGGCGAACCGCTCCTGGTGGAGGCAGACTTCGGGATACGGTGGCCGGTGCGGCCGGAGCATCGCCTGTTCGATCCGGACCTTGGCGGCGGTGCTCTGCTCGACCTGGGCATCTACCCGGTCCAGCTCTGCTCGCTCGTGCTCGGATCCGCCGAACACGTCGCCGCGGTCGGTGTCATCGGCGAGACCGGAGTCGACGAGCAGGTCGCCGCGGTACTCCGCTATCCCCACGGCGCGCTCGGTGTCGTCAAAGCGGCTATCCGGGTGAACATGAACTGCACCGCGCGGATCGCGGGCACCGACGGATCGATCGATCTCCCGGCGTTCATGCACTGCCCGCATGCCCTTACCGTCACCACCCGCCCCGGCGGCGTCGAACACCTCGACTGCTCCTACGAGGGCAACGGGCTGCAGTTCGAGATCGCCGAGGTGCACCGGTGCCTCGCCGAAGGACTCACCGAAAGTCCGGTGATGCCGCTGGACGAAACCATTGCCCTTGCCTCCACCCTCGACGCCATCAACGCGCAGGTGCTGACAAGTGAGACGCGTTCCCACTCGGAGCCCCCGCTCAGGCAGGAGCCTCCGACGAAAGACGAACTCGATGAACAATCAGCCTAGCCACCCGCGGACGGATCATCTGGGCACCACCGCACTTGTCGCCAGCGGACGCCGGCCCCGCCTCTCGTGGTGGCTTCCGGACGGCTCGGCCCGCCAGCTCGCCTATCGGATTACCCGCGACGCGGGATGGGACTCGGGCCGGGTGGAGGAGGACCATAACGCTCCCAGACGGATCATGCACAGACGCAACACCTGGCAACCACCACTACACATGTCCCGTCAGCTGACCCCGGCCGCGCTCGTCATTACCTGTCGGCGGTTGGAGGGGTCGCTACGAGCTCCTTCGAGGCCAGCTGCTGCTTCAACGAGACGCTCACGTCCGCGGCAGCGGAAGGCGGCAGCAAGCGACCTCCGACGAGCGCCTTCCTGACGGTCAGGAAGTCAGCGGGAGCGTTGACACATTCGACACCGACGAGGCGGTCGTCCCGGTACCGAAGCACCGTCTGCTGGCCGGCCCGTCTGCCCGGCCTCAGGACGACCTCGTCGGTGCTGGTCGCGAGCCCGGCCATCTGGAGCTTGAGCGCTCCCTGGTCGGACCAGAACCAGGGCAGCGAGCGGTAGGGCCGCGGGCTGCCGACGACCGTCGTCGCGGCGGCTCGAGCCTGCTCGACGGCATTGTCGACGCTTTCGAGCCGCAGCCGGGCACCCTCGCTGGCGAACGGTGACGGGTCTGGGATGTTGGCGCAGTCGCCCACGGCGAGGGTCCAGCCGTCAGACGCACGCGAACAGTCGTCCACCAGCACACCGTCGTCACAGGCGAGGCCGGCCATGCGGGCAAGCTCGTCGTTGGGCCGTGCCCCGACACCGACCACCACGAGCTCAGCTGGCAGCAGAGTGCCGTCGGCGAGCTCGACGGCCGCGACCCGCCCCCGCCCATCGTCGATCAGGCGACGCACGCCCACGCCGGTGGTGATGCCGATCCCGGCCGCGCGATGCGCGGCCTCGACGAACCTGGCCGTCAGGGTGCTGACCACCCGAGCCAGCACCGTCGAGGCCACCTCGAGCACCGTCACGTCACATCCGGATGCGGCCGCGGCGGCGGCGACCTCCAGTCCGATGAATCCGCCGCCGACGACCACGACGTTCTGGGCCTGCTCCAGCTGCCGACGAAGCTCGACGGCATGGTCCGCGTGCCGCAACGTGACCACGCCATCGAGGTGGGCGCCCTCGACGCGCAGACGACGAGGACGTGCGCCGGTCGCGAGCGCCAGCCGGTCGAACTCCCAGGACCGGCCCGAGACAGTGTGGGCGATGCCTCCGCCGCCTCTGGTGATCTCGAGCCGGTCGACGTACTCGCCCAGTACAAGATCGATGTTCTGGTCCTGGTAGAAGGCCGCCGCGCGTAGAGCCATCGATGCGAGCGTGGCGTCGCTGAGCAGGAAGGCCTTCGACAGCGGCGGCCGCGCATAGGGCAGATGCGGCTCGGCGTCCACGAGGGTGACCGGGTCCCGCCAGCCGAGCTCGCGCACGCTGGACGCGAGCTGGACCCCGGCCTGGCAGGCACCGATGATGAGCAAGCCGGTCTGGGGCCTGCTCACAGCTGCGCGTCAGGAATCGTCACGTGGATGTCCTGGCCGTCGACGAGGGCGAGCTGGCAGGACAGCCGGGAGTTCGGTTCCCGGTCCGTCGCCGCGACGTCGAGCATCTCGTCCTCGTCCTCGGTCATCGGCGGGCAGGCTGCCAGGTCGTCCTCGTCGACGAAGACGTGGCAGGTGGCGCAGGACAGCACGCCGCCGCACTGCCCGACGATGCCGGAGACGCCGTTACGGACCGCGGTCTGCATCACCGAGTCACCGACGACACCCTCGATGACCCGTTCGGAGCCGTCAGGCTGGGTGTAGAACACCTTGGGCACGTTCTGATTCCCTCCAAGCCACGTCGCCGTGGCCCGCGCTACCAGGTGACGGGCAGACTAGTCATCGGAATGGACAGATGGTCGTAGTTGATCGTGGGCTCGCCGGCCAGCTTGAGATCGGGGATCCGCTTGAAAAGCTCGGCGATAGCGACCTGCATCTCCATCCGCGCCAGCGGAGCACCAAGACAGTGATGCAGGCCGTAACTCAGCATCATCTGCGGGTTGTCGGCCCGGCTGATATCGAAACGCGCCGGGGACTCGAAGACGTTGGGGTCGTGACCCACGCACGACGGGTCGATGGCGATGGCCTCGCCGGCGGCGACGAGCTGCCCGTCGATGACGACGTCCTCAGTGGCCACGAACGGCACCAGGTTCCCGCCTCCGCTCATCGGCAGACCTCGCTCGAACAGCCCGTGCCGCAGCACCTCCTCGACCGCTGTCGCCGACAGCCCGTCCGGGTCGGTCAGCAGTAGCGCCCGCTGCTCGTCGGAGTGGAGCAGGGACAGGATGCCCGTCCCGATGAAGTTCGCGGTGTTGTCGAACCCGGCGATGATGAGCAGGAAGGCGATCGGGAAGATCTCGGCGTCGGTGAGCGAGTCGTCCTTCTCGTGCGCGTGCGCAAGCGAGCTGTGCAGGTCCTCCCGCGGCTCCTTGCGGCGCTGCGCGATGAGATCGCCCATGTACCCGGCCAGCTCGAGCATGTCCGAGGCGATCTCCTCCTCGGTCTTGCCCGCCACGGCCAACGTCGAGGAACTCCACCGCTCGAACGACGCACGATCTGAGGACGGGACGCCGAGCAGGTTGCTCAGCATCTCGATCGGCAGCGGCAGCGCGTAGTCGTGGATCAGGTTGGCCGGAGCGCCCTTCTCGAGCATCCCGTCGATCAGCTCGTTAGCGAAAGCAACCGCCGACTCACGCATCTCCCGGACCCGCCTGGGCGAGATGGCCCGCTGGACCAGCCGGCGCAGCTTCGTGTGCCGCGGCGGGTCCTCGAACTGCAACGTCGTGCGCAGGAAGTCCGGGAACTGCACGAAGAACGGCACCACCCGCTCACCGGTCCGGAACGGCTCCCGCACAAAACGATGATCAGCCAGCAGGTCCCGGGCCGCCTGATGACGATGCACGACCCAGCAGTCCCCCCCGAACGGCATCGTGACCCTCGTCATCGGCCGATCGGCGATCACCCGCCCATACTGCTCGACCGCCTCCCGCGCCGGCCGGGGACCAAACGGATAACTCGCGTCCGCGACCACCGGAGCGTCGGAGGCCGCGCCGAAGTAAGACATCGTGTTCTCCGCCCAGTCAGGAGGTCTGCGCGAGTGGTACGGCGACGAGTTGGGGCTGGGCGTCGGGCGTGATGGCCATGACGTCGTCGAAGCGCTCGGCCACGGTCTCGACGGTGAGACCGGGGTCGTGGAAGCCCACCGTGTTCACGATGGCCATCCGGTTCACGAAGCCACCAGCCACGTTGAAGGTCTCACCGGTGACGGCGCAGGTGGGGTGGACCAGGTAGGCGGCGACCGGTGCGATCTGCTCCGGGAGCAGCTGGGTCCGCATGTACTCCAGGATCTCCGCCGGCAACGCGTCCGCGGACTGCTCGGCCATACGGGTACCAGCACCAGGCGCGATAGCGTTCACGAGAATGCCATGCTCCGCGCCCTCGATCGCGAGGTTACGGGTCAGCCCGAAGACCGCGCCTTTCGACCCGCCGTAGTGCGTCATGAGCGGATTGCCGAGCATCGCGCCTGAGACCGTGTTGACCATCCGACCGGATCCAGAAGCGATCAGATGTGGCCACGCCGCTTTGCAGACGAACAGCGAGCCGAAGTAGTGAACGTCCAGGTGACGCTGGTACTCCTGCCGGCTGACCTCGTCGAAATGCGCGGTCCGCACGATACCGGCGTTGTTGATGACCGCGTCCAACCGACCGAACGCCGCCACCGCGGTGGCGACCACGGAGGCAGCGCCCTCCTCGGTGGAGATGTCCGCGCGCGACGCCTCGGCCTTCCCGCCGGCGGCGCGGATCTCGGCGACGACGTCGCCGGCCGGATCGTCGCCATCGACCCCGGACCCATCCGTACGTGCACCAAGATCCGCCACCACCACACTGGCACCGCGGCTGGCGAGCAGCAGCGCATGAGCCCGGCCAATACCCCGGCCGGCACCCGTGACGATGACCACCCGGCCATCGAAGGAAAGTTCCGTCATCACACGTCCCATCGCAAGCAGGTCTTGTGGCGGTCAAGGACGGGCACTGCCACCACCGACGGCCGCGGCGACGGTCGAGATGGTGCCGAGCTTGCCCTGGCGGGACTTCTCCCAGTCCATGACCTCGACACCGGCGCAGATGTAGAGCGTCCGCCGGTCGGGGCCGCCCAGCACGCAGGCTGGCGCGACTCCCTGCTCCACTGGCAGCTTGACCAGGTGGGTGATCTGGCCGCCCTCGAGTACTCGGGCGATGCCTGGGAGGTCGACCAGGCCCGTCCAGACCGCGCCTTCCTCGTCGAGGCACAGTCCGTCAGGCATATTGGGCAGGTCGGCGAAGACCCGCCGGTTGCTCAGGCGGCCCCGCGGGTCGCGATCCATCACGCTGAGCCGGGTGCTGAACACCTCGGCGGTGACCACTCGGGTGCCGTCGGCGGTGATGGCGATGCCGTTCGCGCTGCCAAAGCCGCCGAGGTCCGCCAGGGCGTGGGGAGTGCCGTCCGGCTCCACGACGAGCAGCAGGGAGTCCTTCGGCTCCTCGCCCTGGAAGAGCTCGAACCCGAGCTGGGTGACGTACGCCCGGCCTGCCTCGTCGACGACCATGTCGTTGATCGGTCCCGTGGCGAGATCACGCAGGTCCGCGTAGACCGCGAGATCCGTGCCATCCCAGACCAGGACGACCCGCTCGTGCATCGACGTGACGATCAGCCGGCCGTCCGGCAGCCAGCCGAAACCGCCGAGGATGACCTCGGTGTCGTTGAGCGACGTGCGTCCCGAGGCGTCCAGCACAGTCTCGGCCTTGTTGTCGGCGTCGAGCCGCACGAGCCGGTGGGCGTACATGTCGCTGAACCACAGCGCGCCGTCGTGCCAGCGGGGGCACTCCGGCCAGGTGTAGCCGATGGACACCTGCTCCGCCGGCAGCGCGGCGGCACCGGCGAACGGGTCGACATCGTTGTCACTCATCAAGAATCTCCGACGTTCGACAGGTGAACCGCGGGACGGGATCAACCGCGGGAGAGTGGGTCTTTGGCTGCGAGACACAGGAGGAGCAGTCTCCCCGTGACCCTCGTCACAGTACACAAAAAGATGTCTTTTATCAAGCATCATCCGAGATCAGTCAGGTGCTCATCGCTCAGTCGTCCGCACCGGTGCCGGTCGGGATCGGTGTCATCCGTACAGACCCGCCCCGGTCGGCTTGTCGGCAGAGAAGAGAGTCGCGTGCGGATCCGCGATGGCGTGCCGCTCCGGCAGCCGCACCACCGCGGTCCCGATCGCCGTCTCGGCACCGTCCTGATTCACCACCGCCACCCGCACGTCGACCAGCTGGTCGCTATCCGGCCGCACACCGACGACCCGGCCGACGACGGTGTTGGTGTCCCCGATCAGGTTGGGCCGGCGCAGCTGGGCGCTCAGGCTGACCAGGTCGCCGCGGTCGCCCATCCAGTCGGTCACGATCTGTGTCAGCCAGGCAATCCGCTGCGGCCCGTAGTCGAAGCTGGTCGCCTGCGAACGGCTGCGCCGGGCATACTCCGGGTCAGCGCGCCCGCCGGCTCCCATATCGATGCTGCCTTCGGCGACGTAACGCGACCTGTTGGTGTTCAACGACCCATAGCTGAACAGATAGAGCTCGGATGTCGTGTACGTGCCCTTGGGCAGGGCGGGCAGCTCGTCACCCGCCCGTGCCTCGTCCCGGAACAGCGGCTTCGCGCCGCGCCGCGTCCGTTCCCACACCAGCGGGTCCGGAGCCACCCTCGGCCGGTCCGGCCGGTCACGGGACACCGAGGACTCGACGCCGCGGCCAGGGTTGGGAAAACGCAGCATCCGGTTGGTGATCGTCGCCAGAAGCTGAGCGCGATGGTCGTAGTACTCGGTACGCCCGGAGCACACCAGCGCCTCCCCCAGCTGGCGGGTCCGCATGCGGGTGACGTCGACCGGGGTCTCGATCGCGCGTACCCGGTCACCGACGAAGACCGGGGCATGCCACTGGATGTCGGCGCCCAGGTAGAGAATGCTCAGGTCCTCCATGGCGACATCCCGCTCGGAGATGTGTCCCCAAATCGAGGCGTTGGCGCCGAACGCGATGGAGAAGACGAACGACGGCGAACCGACGAGCTGGTGATATCGGCCGGCGGCCGCGTAGGAAGAATCGCGGAACAGTGGGTTGTAGTCCCCGGAGCCGTCGGCGTGCCGGCTCAGCCACTCCGGGGTGACCTCGCGCCACGGCCGCGGCGGCAGCGGCTGACCCAGCCCTTCCCGATAGGCCTTCTCGAAATCGTCCAGGGTCGTGATGCGGTTCATGACTGCCTGCCTTACCTGACCCGTGCTCATGCGACAACTCCGTCAGCACGTAGCGCCGCGGTCTGCGTCTGGGTGCGGCCGATCCTGCGCAGCAGCTCGTCCGTGCTGTCACCGAGTCCCTCGATCGGCCGCGCCGGCAGCGGGCCGGTGGCGGAGAACCGCGGCGCCGGACGGGGATGCGGCACGCCATTGACCTCTTCGAACATCGCGCGCGCACGGGCGTGCGGATGCCGCGTGGTCTCGTTCATCGACAGCACCGGGAAGAAGCACGCCTCATGGCCCGCGAAGTGGGACACCCAGGCGTCCCGGTCTCGCGTGGCGAACACCTCGGCGAGCCGGGCACGCAGCGCGGCCCACGAAGCCCGGTCCATCTGCGCCGGGACGGTGTCGGTATCGATGTCCACCAGCGTCATCAGCGCCCGGTAGAACTGGCCCTCGATGGCGCCCACCGCCACCCACCGGTCGTCCGCCGTGCGGTAGACGCCGTAGAAGTGGGCGCCCGAGTCGAGGAGGTGAGTACCGCGCTCCTCGCTCCAGGTGCCGGTCGCGGCCATCGCGTAGAACGGCGCCATCATCGCCGCCACACCGTCGATCATGGCGGCGTCGACGACCTGACCGGTGCCGGTGACGCGGGCCTCGAGTAGGGCGGCGAGCACCCCGATCACCAGGAACGCGCCGCCGCCGCCGTAGTCGGCGACCAGGTTGAGCGGCACCGCCGGGTCACCGCCCGCGGGGCCGATGGCGTGCAGGGCCCCGGAGAACGCGAGGTAGTTGATGTCGTGGCCGGCAAGGCCCGCCAGCGGGCCGTCCTGTCCCCAGCCGGTCACGCGGCCATACACCAGCCGGCGGTTGCGGGCCAGACACTCCTTCGGCCCGAGCCCCAGCCGTTCGGCCACCCCCGGCCGGAAGCCCTCGACGAGCACGTCGGCGGTATCGAGCAGGTCCAGCACGATATCCACACCGCGCTGGTCCTTCAGGTCGATCGCGATGGACCGACGGCCGCGGCCGTGCACGTCGGCCTGGCGCCGCTCGGGGGAGACGGGACCGGCGCGCTCCACCCGGATCACCTCGGCGCCCATGTCAGCCAGCAGCATGCCGGCGAACGGGCCGGGCCCCTGGCCCGCCAGCTCGACGACCTGGACCTCGCGCAACGGGCCCGCGCCGGCCGGCCACCCGCCCGAAGCGACCGGGAGAATGGGCGAAGCCCCCGGTCGCGGAGGGCGGCAGGTTGGCGGACCCGCCGCGTCCGAGCCGGGCCCGGTGCTCATGTGCCCCCCTCTGGCGCCGTGCCAATGACCCGATCAGCGGTCAGGGCGGCGAGCTGCTCCGGGTCGAGTCCCAGCTCCCCGCCGAGGACCTCGGTGTTGTGCTCGCCCAGGGTCGGCGGCCGACGACGATGTGCCCAGGCGCCGGACGTGGGACGGACCGGTAGCTGCGGGAGCGGGATGACCCCACGCCAGGGCAGGTCGAACGGCTGGTACCAGCCGCGGGCCGCCAGATGGGGATGGTCGTGGATGAAGCGGCTGTCCCTGATCTCGGCGGCCGGGATGCCAGCCGCGAGCAGCCGGCCGACCAGCTCCGCCCGGTCGTGCCCGGCGGTCCACTCGGCGAGCTCGACCTCGATCCGGTCTGCCTGCGCCCGCCGGCCAGCCAGCGTGCGCAGGTCCGGGTCCGCCGCCCAGCGCTCCAGCCCGGTCAGATCGACAAGCGTCCGCCACTGCTCGTCATCGACCACGGTGATCGCGACCCAACGTTCGGTCTTGTCCGTCGGGAAGACACCCTGCGGAGTAGCGATCGCGTCGCGGTTACCCATCCGTTCCAGCTGGACGCCTTCGGCGGTCCAGGCGATGACCTGTTCGCTCGCCATGATCATCGCCGCCTCGGCCAGCGGCGATTCCACGAGCATTCCCTCGCCGGTTCCGCGAGTCTTCAGCAGCGCGGCAGCAAGCGCGAAGAAGGAGTTGGACGCCCCCATCGGGTCGGCCGGACCGCTGGGATTGTGTGGGTCGCCGTCCTCGTAGCCGGTCCGCCAGCACAGCCCGGAGAACTGCTCGACAGTCTGCGCGTAGCCGACCATGGAGCGCCGAGGCCCGGTCAGTCCGAAGGCGGGCATACGGTGCATGACAAGCCGTGGGTTGAGCTGATGGATGGCGTCCCACTCGAGGCCGACCGACTCGAGTACCCGCGGGGAGTAGTTCTCGATCAGCACGTCGGCGTCCGCGATGAGCCGGACCAGCAGCTCGCGCCCGGCGGGCTGCGTCATGTCGAGCGTGATGCCGCGCTTGTCGCTGTTGACGCCCAGGTAGAAGTTGCCGCATTCCCACCAGCGGTCCTCGGTCACAGCGACGCCGCCAAGGGTGCGCGCGCCGTCGATGTGGCGAGTGCTCTCGACCTTGACCACGTCGGCACCGAGTGCGGCGAGCGCCGCGCCCACATAGCCGCCGACCCACCAGGTGCCGAGGTCGATGACCCGCAGACCGGCGAACGGCAGCGTGTCGGCGGGCACCTCCGCCCGCGCGGGTGCCGCGCTCGCCTGCCGCGGCTCCTTGCCGCGTCGCGGCCGAACACCGTCGAACAGGAACGGGGGTACGGGTTCGACGAACCCCGGGTCCACCGGGTTGGGCTGGTAGAAGCCCCGCGCCACGACCTGCGGATCATCCACGATCGTCACGCCGTTGTGCACCGGGGCGCAGGGGATCCGGAACGCGGAGGCCAGCTCCACGAGCTCGGCGACCGTGTGCCGCCTGGTCCAGGCGCGGACGGCGCCGGTGAACTCGTCGTAGCGCAGGTAGCGCCCATAATGCGACGTCATCCGCGGGTCATCGAGCCAGTCGAACCGCTCGATCAGCACCAGGAAGTCCTGGTGGTTCTGCGCCGACGCCAGGTTGAAGCCGACCCAGCCATCGGACGCGGGCTCCACCGAGGGGTTCAGGCGGTGCCGTGGCGCAGCGGTGTCCGGGGAGGTCCCGGAGACCGAGGCCGCGATGTCCTGGAAGAGGTTGGTGCCATAGGAGGTCACCTCGATCAGCGCGGCGTCGAGCAGGCGGTGCGCGGTACCCCCCTGGAGCGCGGCGACCGCGGCTCCGGCAGCCATCGAACCCGCGATCCACAGCCCTTCGGCGCTGCCGGTCATCAGTGGCGGCCGCGTCGGCAGGCCACGCATCGCCAGCGAGCCGGACTCGGCCTGCATGGTCAGCTCGCTCCACGGCCGGCCGCTGCCCGCCCAGGGCCCGTACAGGCCCCAGGGAGTGATGACCACAACGACCGCCTCGCCAAAGCTGGCCAGGAGTTCCTGGTCCGGGGCGTCGTCCAGTTCGATCACGACGATGTCGGCACCGATGGCGACCAGGTCCCGTACGGTGCCGGGCTGCTCGACCTTTCCGCTGTGCAGATAGGTCCGCAGCGATGGCCTGGGGAACGCCGCGGCCGCATCGCCGACCAGGACGACCCGGGCGCCGGCGTCGCACAGCATGCGGCCCGCGTAGCCACCGGCGATGGACCGGGACCACTCGGCGACTCGGATGCCGGCCAAGGGCAAGCCGTCCTGGTCGGGTTCCCCACCCGGGCCGGTGTCGGGAGACGGGGTCATTCAGCTCACCGCGATCAGGTCACCCAGGTCGGCCAGACGCTGTCCCGGGGTGCCGATAGCTGCCCGGGTGTGCTTGACCGCCAGGAAGTACTTGTGGAGCGGATAGTCGAGATCGACGCTCAGGCCGCCGTGCAGGTGCATGGCGGCCTCGACGACCCGGATCGAGGCGTGGACTGCCCACCAGGCCGCGATATTCAGCTCCTCCTCGTAGGAGAAGCCCTGGTCCAGGCGCCACAAGGCCTGCCACGTGGTCAGCGCGATGCCCTCCGTGTCGATGTACGCGTCCGCGATGCGATGGGCGACCGCCTGGAAGGTGCCGAGTGGCCGTTCGAACTGCTGGCGCTCGCTGACGTACCGGGCAGCCATCTCCAGGGCGCCGCGGCAGCTGCCAAGCTGTTCGACGCAGCGCAGGGCCATCAGCCGCGGCCGCAGCCAGGCGCCCCCCTCGGCGTGCGAGCCCGGCGCCACCAGGACATCCTCGGCCGCCACCGGGGTGTCCACCAGTGTCAGCTGCCAGCGTGGCCGCCGGTCGACCGCGTTCTGCCGCTCCAGCGTCGCACCGGCGGCCCTGGGGTCGACCAGGAACAGCCCGGCGCGGCCTTCGCCGTCGGCGGCCTCGACCAACACCCGGATGGCCTGATCGGCGAGAAGGACGTGGTTGACCCGGCCGGTCAGCGTCCAGCCATCGCTCGTCGAGTGCGCCTCGAACGGCGGGGGTACGTCCGCGCGGAGCCCGACCGCGCAGCCGAGCACGAGCTCGCCGGCGGCCACCGGGACGACCAGCCGGGCGCGCTGCTCGGGCGTGCCGAAGTGCGCGATCGGCGCGGCGGCGCCGACCAGCGCGTCGACGACCGGGATCTGGCCGGCGCCCTTCGCCGCCGCTTCGACCACGAGCGCCAGCTCGACCAGCCCGAGACCGGCACCGCCGTCGTCCTCGGGCACTGCCAGGCCCAGCAACCCGGTCTTGCCCAGGTCGGCCCAGAGCGCGCCGTCGAACCAGTCCCCGTCGGTCTCGGGGCGTGCCGCGTCGGCGCGACCAGCGATGACAGTGGTCGCCAGTTGCTGGATCTCGAGCTGCTGCTCGTCCAGAGAGAAGTCCACGGAAGGCTCCTTGGGGTTGCGGCTCAGCGCTTGACGCGAGGCAGGCCCAGCCCGAGCTGCGCGACGATGTCCCGCTGGATCTCGTTCACGCCGCCGATGAAGGTCATGACGTTGGACGTGCCGGCCTGCCTCGCCAGCCCCCCGCCGAGGACGGCGCCTGGGGACTCGGCGCCCAACGCGGCGTCCGGGCCCACGATGCCCTGCAGCATCCGGGCGGCCCGACCGATCAGTTCACTACCGAAGACCTTCGCCGCCGAGGCGCCGGCGGCCGGCGGCTCGCCGGCATCCACCTCGGTGGCCAACTTGCTGTTGAGCAGAACAAGGAACTCCAGCTCCGCGCGAACCTGGGCGAGGTCGCTGCGCACCCACGGCTGGTCGATGACCCGGCGGCCGTCCGGCAGCCGCGTCTCGCGAGCCCAGGCGGTGACGTCGGCCAGCTGCCGCTGGACCAGGGCGGAGGGAACCAGGGCGACCCGCTCGGAGTTGAGCTGGCCAGTCATGATCTTCCAGCCGTTACCCTCGCCGCCGATGCAGTTCTCCACCGGTACGCGGACGTCGTCGAACGACACCGCCGCCACCGAGTGATCGCCGAGCGTCCGCAGACGGGTGGAGTGGACGCCGTCGGCGTGTCGCGGCACCAGCAGCACCGAAATACCATGGTGGCGCGGGACGTCCGGGTTGGTGCGCGCCGCCAGCCATATGTAGTCGGCCGCCTCCATCATGCCGGTCCACAGCTTCTGGCCGTTGATGACGTACTCCTCGCCGTCCCGGACGGCCCGGGTACGCAGCGAGGCCAGGTCGGTGCCCGACTGGGGTTCCGAGTAGCCGATCGCGAAGTGCAGCCGGCCCGCCAGAATTCCGGGGACGATGGTCTCCCGCTGCTCCGGCGTCCCGTGCGCCGCGATGGCTGGCCCAACGCTGTTGATGGTCAGGAGCGGCGTCGGCACGTTCGCGAGGGCGGCCTCGTCGTTGAAGACCGCCTGCTCGACCATCGAGCGTCCCTGACCGCCGATCTCCGTCGGCCAGCCGATGCCGAGCCAGCCATCCTCGCCGAGCCGGCGGATGACCTGCCGGTAGGCATCGGTCGCCTCGGGCGCGGCGTACCCATGCCTCAGCTGGTGACGCTGCTCCGGCGTCATCAGCGTGGCGAAGTACTCCCGCAGCTCCCGCCGGAGCTTCTCCTCTTCCTCTGTCCGTACCAGGTACACGCAGCGGCTCCATCCCTCGCACCGATCGAGCGCACCAGCGCACGTCGACGGGCTACCAGATCCTCGGCAACGTAGCCAAATATATGCTAACTATCAAGTTTTTGACGACACTCGGGCCTACCCGCCGACTCGAGGGGGGTGAACAAAAGATCCTGCGTAGCAGGCAGATACAGGCAGAAAAGATCAATAACCGCAGACCTGCGGCCGCATCCGACCGACATCCCGAGGCAATCGCCAGCTAGATGTAGCCTCAGGCGCAACAAGTCTGGCGTAGTAGGGCCCGGGGACCAGGACGCCGGGCCGTGCTTCCTAGAGCCAACCGCCCAGGTGAGGCCAACTGACCCAGTCGTGGAGCATCGCCGGGCTCCACTCGGCGTCCTGCTGCTCAACAGCCTCCTGCTCGCGCGGGCGGCGCTTCTCCAACACGCGCCAGATGTGCCGCGCCGCCTGCTGCACCGACGGGGCGAGCTGCCCGAAGTTGACTCCGCGCACCGGACCACACAACGAGATCGCCCCGACCGGCGCGCCGGCGCCACGCACCGGCGCGGCGACGCACCCGATGCCGGGCAGGCATTCCTCCCGCTCGAACGCGGCGCCTCGGTCACGGACACGCCGCAGCTCACGCTCGAGGTCGGCCCGGCTGGTGATCGTGAACCGGGTGCGCGCCTTCAGCCCCGCGTCGACGACCTCCCGCACGAGGTCGTCCCCACCGAAGGCGAGCAGCGCCTTGCCCACCGCCGTGCAGTAGGCCGGCGCGCGACTGCCGACTCGAGACGGCAGATCGACGGCGAAACGCCCGCCGATCTTCTCCAGGTACACGATGTCGGTACCGCTCAGAACCGCCAGGTGTACGACGAACCGGCTCGTCATGTTGAGGTCGTACATGTAGGGCAGGGCGGCGGCGTGTAGTGCATCCTGACGGACGGCCAGCCCCCCGAGCTCCAGCATGCGGACCCCTATGCGATAGACGTTGTCCTCGCGGGTCAGCCACTGGACGGCGACGAGCTGCTCGAGGATGCGGTGGACCGACGATCGCGGCAGCCCGCTGCGGCTGACCACTTGGGCCAGCGTGAGACCAGACCTGCCGTGAAAGGTCTCCAGGATCTCGGCGACCCGATTCACCATCGATGTCGCGGCGATTGCTCCCTGGCTCATCCCCGACCTCCTCGGGACGGCGGCCAGCTCACGTCAACGCGTATTCGCGGCCCAAGGACGGCCGGTCGGTCCCGCCTACCGCGCGATCGATCCACGAGTCGCGGGCCGATCGCGCGGTGCGACCAGGTCGGCTCGGCCCGCGGCACCAGGCTCCGGCCGTCACGGCGAGCGAACGCTCAGGCCCGTGCCGGGGCCAGACGCTTGAGTGCGAGCCCGCCCTCGAAGGGCCGGAAGGCGAACGCGGCCGGCGCCCGGTAACCGGTGTCCTCGACGGGCGTGCGCACCTCGGCGACGGTTGGGCCGATCTCGGCCGCGATGGGCGCCAACGCGTCGAGGTCGAAGCCGTAGAGGCGGGCCGCGTTGCCGCCCAGGATCTTCCGGCAGACGTCCTCCGGCTGGTCGTGGAGAGCCCAGCGGATGGCGAGCTTGGACTCGGGCGTCGTGCCCTCCTCGTGGGGGTAGTCGCTGCCCCACAGAATGTGGTCCGCGCCCAGCATTTCGATCATCGGCGACTCGTACGGGCTCAGGGCGCTGGCGCCGAAGTAGCAGTTCCGCTTCACATACTCGCTGGGCGTCAGCGTCAGCTCGTCCACGGACGACCCACCGAAGATGCCGTAGGTGCGGTTGGCGGCGTCGGACTTCATCGTCGGGACCATCGCGTCGAGGATGGTCAACGGTTCCCGCACCCACAGCGTCCCGAGCTCGGTCGGCACGAACCGCAGCATCGGGTAGCGCTCGAAGACCCCGGCCAGGATGAGGTGGCCCAGGGTACGTTGCGCCCACATCGCCATCTCGGTGATCAGGACCGCGTTCGACGCCGGCTGGTCCATCGGCATCGCTGGGCTGCCCGGCCCGGAGTGCTGGACGACCGTCAGGTCAAGCTCCGCGCACAGCGCCCAGATCGGGTCGTAGCGGGTGTGAAACAGGGGGGCCACCGCTGGGTCACCAGGGGACACAGCGGGGATGAGCACCCCGCCGAAGCAGCCCTGCTTGGCGCCCCACCGGATCTCGTCCAGCGCCAGGTCGATGTCGTTGGGAAAGACCTGGACGAGCCCACGACGCCGGGCCGGAAGGATCGAGCAGAAGTCGACCTGCCACCGGTTGTGCGCCTGCACGCCCGCCCAGCGCTTCTCGAAATCGCCCTGGGAGCGCGGCAGACCAATGGTGATGTTCGGGCTCGTGGGAAAGAAGGGCGGTACCGTGTTGGGGAAGATAAGCTCACCGGCCACGCCGTCGGCGTCCATCTCGGCCAGCCGGAACTCGTGGTCCCAGTTGCGCTTGGCCGTCGCGATGATCAGGTCATCGAACGGACTGACGTATGTCTTCGCCCACGCATCGAAATCATCATGGAGCCGCGACGGCAGGTAGGGCTTGTAGTCATAGAGATCAGCACCGGCGTGCGTGTCCGCGGAGATGACGACATACCTGTCAGCGGCTTTCTCAGTTAGCACTCAATCTCCCAATGTCGTCCGATGGGTGGACGACAGCGTATGGCGCGCACGAAGCTCCCATCGTCGCCAATCCCGCTAGGTGGGATGATCCAGTCGGGGCATTGGGAGTGGCCGGAATCAACGTCTCGGGACGCTGACGGTCGGATCATCCGCCTGGCGGCGATACCACCGGGAGGGACAGGGTCGCGAGCCGTTCGGCGCGCCGCTTCGCGGCCGCGGCGAACTGCTCGGGATGGCTGGACACCCAGAACCTGCCCGCCAGGATCTGTTCGACGATCCGTCGGCCGGCCTCTGCCGGGTGCATACCGGCGGCGATCATCATCGCCATCTCCGCACGTCGTTGTTTCGCGCCGGGACCGTTCGCCACCGCATCGGTGAAGATGCGGGTGGCGACGGGGGCGGGGTTCACCACGCTCACCGCGATCTGTGGAAACGCCTCGGCCGCCTCCACGTGCAGCACCTCGGTCAGAGCCTGGACCGCGTGCTTGCTTGCCACGTAGGGGGCCTGCATCCGGGCCGTCGCCATCGCGCCGATGGACGCGATGTTGGCCACATAGGACCGCTGTGGATCGGCCCCCATCCGTGGGACGAACGAGCGGATACCGTGAAACACACCGTCCAGATTGATCGACATCAGTCGACGCCACTGCTCGACCGGGGTGTCCCAGACGTACCCGGTCAGTTCGACGCCGGCCGCGTTGACCAGTACTTTCACCGAGCCATGCCGTGCGAACACGTCCACGGCGAGGCGCTCGACCGCCTCGGCGTCCGTGGCGTCGACCACCGCGGTTTCCACAGTTGAGCCCGCGGCCACCAGCTCTTCGCGGACCTTTTCCAGTCGGTCGGCCGCGATGTCCGCCAGGATCAGCCGTGCGTCCCGTCGGCCGAGTTCGGCGGCGATCCCCGCACCAATCCCGCTGGCTCCTCCGACGACAACCGCCGTACCACCTGCGACATCACCCGACACCTCGCCACCCACCACGGCGTGCCTCTCTCCGTCGTTTCACCGTCATATGCGCCGCGGCCGGCCCTCCTGCTCAGAGCGAGTTGAAGGCGTTACGCTCGCGACCGGGGCCCGTGAAGATGTAGTCCAGCTCGACGATCGAGCCGAACAGGCCCAGCCCGGCGACGAACAGGTCGGTGCGGATGTGGACCTGCACGCCGTTGCGGCCGTAGGCGTATCCGGCCTCGGCGAAGACTGGGGACGCCGCCATGCGCTCCGTGATCTCGGTGTCCCGATCCTCGCCCCGCGCCTTCAGCGGACGCAGGTCCAGGACTCGCGCGCCGAACTCCGGATTCGCCGTGATTTCCGCGCGCAGCCGCTCGACCGCCGCCTCGAGCTCCTCGAGCGAGTCGAAGCGCAGCCCGAAGTGCAGGTAGGACTCCAGCCAGGTCTCGCGGTGTTTGACGAACGGGGCAACCGCGGGATGCTCATGGTCGGTTCCGAGCCCGAGAGCCTCGGCTATCGCGGCCTCAAGCGCGGCCTGCTGCGGCTTGAGCGCGAACAGGTAGATGATGTCGCTGGGCTCGTCCGGCGCCGCGGAGTTCATCGCCGCGATATAGATCGGGTCCGTGGAGCCCGGGTTCGGGAATTCACGGATCCGTGCTCCCAGCAGCTGGAAGAAGCGGACCGCGAGCTCGCGATCGCCGGGCCGGAACTGAAAGGCCAGGTGTCCCAGCCTCGTCGGGGTGGTTGCCAGACGTTCTAAGGCCGGCGGTTCCGCCTTCTCATCCGTCGTCGTCATCGGTTCTCCGTACTTTCGCCCGGTGGCCTCACGCGGTTCCGCGTCCGGTAGACCGGGCCGCGGCGTGGCGTCCGGCGATCCGGCCGAACACGATGGCGTCGGCGATATGGAATCCGCCGTCCTTGCACCAGCTGTAGGTGGAGCTCACAGTGCCCGCCGCGTAGAGGCCGGGGATCACGGCACCGTACGGATCAAGCACGCACGCGTTCTCGTCGCGGCGCGGGCCACCGTTGGTCCATGCCAGCAGCGGTTTCGCGGTGTACGCGTAGAACGGAGGCTGATCGACCGGGACGAGTGTGCTCGCGGGGCGGCCAAACGCGTCGTCGCGCCCGGCGGCGCAGGCGGCGTTGTAGCGGTCGATGGTCCGCGTGAGCAGGTCCCCGTCGATGCCGAGCAGGCTGGCCAGCTCGGCCGGGCTGTCAGCGCGGTGGATCCAGCCGGAGGCGATCTCCGCCGAGTTGTCGTCGCTCCAGCGGTAGCCTTCCATGAGCACCCGCCAACCGACCTCCAGCACCTCGGCGGACGGGCTGATGGGACCAGCCAGCCGGGTCCGCTCATCGAAGATCACATGCATGGGCAGCTGCGGGAACAGCTCGTAGCGACCGTGCAGGCGGGCCTGGCCGTGCCCGGTGGGCGGAGTCTCGTTGACGAAACGGCTCCCGTCCGGGGCCACCCACAGGTACCCGTTCGCGTGCAGGAACATCGCGAAGAAGCCGTGCCGGGAACCAGGTGGCGCCATTCCGTTCACGGCCATCATGTTGTCCATGTGCCACAGGTCCGCGCCCGCCTTCATCGCCATGCGGTGCCCGTCGCCGGTCGCGGCCAGACTCCCCCACAGCGGCGGGTCCGCGAGTCCCAGGTGGGTGCGCACCATCTCGGGGTCGGCTTCGAACCCGCCGGTAGCCAGCACGACGCCACCGCGTGCGTCGACCCGCACCTCCTCCTCGCCACCGGCCAGGACGCCTGTCACTGTCCCCGAGGCGGGATCGGTGACCAGTCGGCGGGCGGGCGTGCCGTAGCGGACGTCGATGCCCCGGCTGCGCACCGCCTCGGACAGTAAGTCGTACAGCCTGCCCCCGCCGAGAATGCCGTCGACGCAGAGATAACCGCCGTAGCAGTCACTTCCGTCGAGCTCCGGGTACTCCGGCGGGTAGTTGTCGGTCGGCTCGACCTTCCCACCGATGCTCTCGATCCACCCGGAGATATGACGGGTCTGCTCCGCCCAGGTCCGCACGACCGGCTCCGGTAACGGCCGGTCACCGGACAGCGCGCGCAGGTAGGCCGCCGCCCGCTCCGCGTCGCGATTGTCGAACCAGGCGCCGCCCGAGACCCTGGTGTTCCCGCCGGCCTCTTCCACCGATTCCTTCTCCAGCAGGACGACGTTGGCCCCCTCGTCATGCGCGGAGATGGCGGCGGCGCAGCCCGCGGCACCGCCACCCACGACGGCGACGTCGGCACTCAGCCTGACGACCTCTTCACCGGGCATGAAGAACCTCCGGACTCCGCAGCTGGCCGGATGCGGACTTTAGACCTACTCCCTAAATCGACCGACGAGCTTTCCGCCCAGTGAGATTCGGCGTAACGGCCCTTTCCGCAATGAACGGGCGGAAGGCGGGGGCGTAGCTATTCCGGTCTCCGGTCTCCGGGCTTCAGGTGCTGGCGGGGGCCGGCGTGGGCGCCGTCACGCCGCTGGCGTGTTTGGCCGCGATCAGGCCGTATACGAGACCCTGGCCGATGGTGGCACCAGCGCCCGGGTACACCGTGCCGAAAGCGTTCGCCGCCGTGTTGCCGATCGCGTACAACCCCTCGATCGGGGTCCGGTCGGAACGCAGAACCCGACCGTGACCATCGGCCCGCAGCCCCCCGCAGGTACCGAGATCACCAAGGACGAGCCGCACCGCGTACAGCTGCCCATCCAGCGCCCGCAGGTTCGGGTTGGGCACCACGGTCGGATCACCGTAGTAACGGTCGTAGGCGCTGCTCCCCCGGCCGAAATCATCGTCGGAGCCGGTCGACGCGAGATCATTGAACCGCCGGAACGTATCAACGAAATCCTCGACCGGCAGCCCCACGCTCCGCGCCAGAGCGGCCGGATCCTCGGCCTGATGGGCGATGCCCGCCTTATACCAGCTTTCCGGCAGCCGCATCCGCGGGAAGAACGCGCCCGCGAACACATAGCTGTCGCGATACTCCTGATCGAACACCAGCCACATGGCGCCGACGGGATCCCCGTCACGCTCACGCCGCAGAACCCGCTGGCCGATAGACATGTAGTCCGTCGCCTCGTTGACGAACCGCCGCCCCCGCCCATCCACCATGAACGACCCCGGCAACGCCCGCTCCGCGAGAAGCACCAACGGGTCCCGGCCCGGCATCGGCGCGACAGCCGGGAACCACCAGGCCTGATCCATCAGATCAACATCAGCCCCGACGTCCTGACCCACCCGAATACCATCACCGGTGTTACCCTCCGCGCCGAAACTCCAACCCGGCTCCAACGCCTCCGACTGGAACTTCCGGCGCTGCGCGATGTCATGGTCGAACCCACCAGCCGCGAGGACCACCCCCCGCCGCGCGCTGACCGTGACCTCACGCCCGTCCTGCTCAACGACGACCCCGGTCACCCGACCGTTCTCGGTGGTCAACCGCCGGATCGACGTCTGGGTCCACACCGGGATCTTCGCCCGCAGCACTCCCGCGTACAGGCCAGCCGCGATCGCCTGCCCCCCAGCCGTGTACTCCCGGCCGATCAGCTTCCCACCTATACCCAGCGCCGCCCGACGCAGCACACGCGGCAGGCCACGACGGGGAACCTTCTTCATGAGGTTCATCCACTTGTAGTCCGAACCGGTGATCGGCATCGGAACCGGCGACTCCAACACCGCCGGACGTAGCCGACGCCGCTCAGCCCCCAACACACTGACATTGAACGGCCGGCACTCACAGGTACGGCCGGTAGCGGCACCGCCAGGCAACTCGGGATGGTAGTCGGCGTAGTACTTGCTCCACATGAAACGCATCGGAGTCGTCCGCCGCAACATACGAACGGTCTCATCACCGGCACTGAGAAAAGCCGCCCAGCGCTCCTCAGGCGCGCTGCCATCCACCACCGCCCGCAGATATCTGCCAGCACGTTCCGGCGTGTCGACCGCGCCCTCCTCCGCGAGCAGCGAGCTCGCCGGGATCCAGAACGCCCCACCCGAGCGCGCCGTGGAACCACCGACATAGCCGGTCTTCTCCACGATCAGCGTGTCCAGGCCGAGCTCGTGACCCGCGAGCGCGGCGGCCATCCCGGTCCCGGATCCGACGACAACCAGATCAACCACGGTGTCGCGAGCGGGGATCGGAGCAGGGGGGGCGCTCGAAGCCATCAGCATCTCCTCAATGTGGATGCGGTGAGCTGGAACCGCACTGGGCTCAGCTGAAGCAATAGTCGGCCTGTTGCCTGTAGGGTCTCACCGACCAGCGGGAAAGCACCCACCGGCCACTTCACTAGGCCCCGTGACTTCTCTGCGTCCGGTCTCCGACGGCGGCCTCAGCCGGCGGCTGACCTACCCGCCCGTTAGCCAAAGAAGGTTCCGTCTCCGAGCGAGGTTCCGCCGATGTAGCCGTCGGAGGTACATGCTATGGCCGCGCTTGCGCCCTAGTCGAGCCAGTCCCAGTCAGTGGGACCTGCTCGCCGTCGACTGAGCATCCGGCTCGTGAGCGTGACGGGTGAGGCGCCACGCTCGATGGCTGTCTATGAAGCGGAACCTGTCTCACTCACCGGGAACGGACCGGTGATGGCGTGCACGGCTACCTAGTATCCGATACCTAACACGACCTCATCGAGATGGCGTCGAGGCGGGAATCAAGTTGCGATCGGCGGCTGCGCCTTCCCGATGGTGCCGGCGCGCCTTTGGCGAGGCCGTTACGAGCGGCCCGGATGGCCTGGCTCCCCTGTTTCGACCGGTCAGGAGACGGAATGATCGGCGGGAAAAGATTGCTTGTCACCGGCGCGAGCGGCGCGTTCGGCTCGGCGATCGCCCTTGCCTTAGCCGCGGCGAACGAGGTGTGGGGGTTGGCCCGTTTCACCGACCCCGATTCAGCGAAACGCCTCGCCGCGGGCGGCGTTCGTGTGGTGGTCGCCGACCTGGCGGCCCTCGCCCGAGGGGAGCAGCAGGTGGCCCTCCCCGACGTGGACCATGTGCTGCATTTCGCGGCCGACATCTTCGGCGAGCCCGACTTCGAGCGGGCGTTCCGCAACAACGTCGAGCCCGGCGGGTTCCTGCTCTCGCACTACCGGGACGTGGAGTCCTTCCTGTACTGCTCCACGACGGCGGTCTACGCGGCGCACCCCCAGGCCCGGCGGGAGACGGACCCGCTCGGCGACTATATGCGGTCGATGCTTCCGACTTACAGCATCTCGAAGATTTCCAGCGAGGCCGTGATCCGCACCTGCGCGACCCTCTTCGGGGTGCCCGTCACGATCGCCCGGCTGAACGTGCCGTACGCGGACACCACCGGGCTGCCGGCGATGCACCTCCAGAGCATCCTCGCCGGCGATCCGGTGGTGGTACATCCTGACTTCCCGGACCTCTTTGCACCGCTGCACGTGGATGACATGGTCCGGACCCTGCCCGCTCTGCTCGGGGCCGCCTCCACCCCGCCCACGATCGTCAACTGGTGCGGCGACGAGCCGGTCGGCATCACCGAATGGAGTACCTACTTCGGTAAGCTCCTCGGCCGGGACGTCGTGCTGCGGCGCGACGAGGCGGGCATCATCGGGATGCGCCCGGACGCAAGCAGGCTCGCCGAGCTGGTGGGTGGCCCGATCTGCACCGTCGGCTGGCGTGAGGGCTTCCGCCGCATGGTGGAGACGGTCACCGCGGCGCAGGGGGCCCGGTCATGACGTCCCGCGGCGGCGGGCGGACATCGGGCCGGGCCAGCCAACGGTCACGGCCGAGCACCTTCGATCGAAAGGGGCGGGTCGGTTGTCCGATCGACTGATGCGGGCCTATCGGATCACGGAATGGGCCGGTCCGGTGTTACTGACCGAGGTTCCCGTGCCCGTTCCGGGACCGGGGCAGGTGCTGCTCAAGGTGGCCGGCTGCGGGCTGTGCCATTCTGACCTCGGCATGATGCAGACGCCCGCCGAGTTCGGTGCGCGGCTCGGCTGGTCGATGCCGTTCACCCTGGGCCACGAGATCGCCGGCTGGGTGGCGGAGATCGGCCCGGGCACCGCCATCGACATCGCCGAGGGCGACGCGGTCGCGCTGGCGGCCGCGGCGTCCTGTGGCCGCTGCCGGTACTGCGTCACCGGGCGCGACAACGCCTGCCAGGCGGGTGCGGCCGGCCGCGGCTACGGCCGCGACGGGGGCCTCGCCGACTACGTGCTCGTCGAGGACCCCCGCGACATTGTCCCGCTCGGCGGCCTCGACCCGGTGACGGCCGGGACGCTCACCGACGCGGGCGCGACCAGCTACCACGCGGTCCGCCGGGTGCGGTCCCGGCTCCTGCCGGACACGACCGCCGTCGTGATCGGAACGGGTGGGCTCGGCACGTTCGCGGTCCAGTTCCTGGACGAGCTCGGCGCCGCCCGGGTCGTCGCCGTGGACGTCTCGGCCGAGCGGCGTGAGCGGGCCGTCAAGCTTGGCGCGGACGAGGCGATCGACGGCGTGGACGAGGCGACCGCCGAGCGCCTGCGTGACCTCGGCGGCGGCAGGGTCGATGTCGTTCTCGACTTCGTCGGGACCGACCAGACGATCGCCGCCGGGCTCGCGGCGCTCGCCCCGGGGGGAGCTTTGGGGCTGGTCGGGGCCGCCGGTGGCGGTTTCGGTGCGTCCTGGTTCTCCGGGCTCCCGCGGGACGGTGAGGTGTTCACCTTCCAGGGCTCCGACCTCTCCGACACCCGGGCGGTGATCGCGCTGGCCCGGGCGGGTGCGATCACCAATCCGACGGAGACCTTCCCGCTGGACGAGGTCGAGGAGGCCTACCGCCGGCATGCCGCCGGCACGCTGCGCGGACGCGCGGTGGCAGTGCCCTAGACCATCCGGTGGCGGGCTGGGCGGAGCGGCCACCCCGGCCGCCCCAGCCCCAGCGATGTATGGAGCAGTACATGTACCCGACCCACCCTGTTCTCGACGCCCTCGCCGACATCCACGACGAGTTGTGTCGCCTTGAAGCGGAGTCCTGCGAGTTACGCCGGCTGGCGCCCGACATCGTCAAGCGGTTCCGTGACATCGGGGTGATGCGGCTTCTCCAGCCGAGCCGCTACGGCGGCTACGAGGCGGATCCGCGGGTGTTCAACGAGGCCATGTACGCGATCTCGCGGGCGTCCAGTTGCGCCGGCTGGGTGACGGGCGTGGTCGGTGTGCATTCGTGGCACATCGGCCTGTTCGAGGACCGGACCCAGGCCGAGGTCCTCGGTGACAATCCGGACACCTGGATCTCCTCCTCCTACGGCCCGGCGGGCCAGGCGACGCGGGTGCCCGGCGGGCATGTGCTCAGCGGACGCTGGAGCTTCTCCTCAGGCAGCGACTACTGCGACTGGGTGTTCGTCGGCGGCCTGGTCGCCGACGAGGGCGGCGGGCCGCCCGAGTACCGCCACTTCCTGCTGCCACGCCCGGACTACACGGTCGTCGACGTCTGGCACGCCTCCGGGCTGATCGGCACCGGCAGCAACGACATCGTGGTGAGCGAGCAGTTCGTGCCCGAGCACCGGTCACTGAACGTCGCTGACACCCTCGAACGCAGGGTGCCGGGCAAGCAGGTCAACACCGGGCCGCTGTACGACATGCCGTGGTTCGGCGTGCTGCTCAACTCGGTGGTCGTCCCGCTGCTCGGCGCGGCCGACGCGGCGCTCGGCGAGGCGTTGCAGGTGCACCGGGAGAAGGTCGCGGCCAATTCGGCGCTGATGCCCGGCGACCTCACCCTCAGCCGGTTCGCCGAGGCCTCGGGCGCGATCGACCTGGGCCGGGACCTGCTCCTGCGCAACGTCGGCGACCTCTACGAGACCGCCGCGGCGGGCCGGGCACCGACCGCCGCGCAGCGCCTGCGCGGCAAGCGCGACCACATGCTCGCGGTCGGCCTGGCCGTCTCCGCCGTCGACAAGGCCTACCAGCACGGCGGGCCGCGGGCGGTCAGGAGCTCCAGCCGGTTGCAGCAGCTGTGGCGGGACGTCCACGCCGGCGAGCACCATGCCATGAACCTCCCGGACGGGGCGCTGCCTGTCTACGGCCGCTATCTCGTGGCGGGCGAGGCCGCGCTGGCCGAGATTCCCGCCGTGTACTGAAAGTCCGGCGCCCGGAATCCGGCCATCCCGAAGTCCGCGTCCCGGAATCCGTGTCCAAGCGGCGGAACACGTCAGGTACCGCCGTCGACCGAGGAAAGGTACGACCGTGCCCATCCACTCTCTCGGCTATCTCCGGATCGCCGTCACCGATGTCGACCGGTGGCGCACATTCGTCCACGACTTCCTCGGCTTGCAGGAGGTGGCCGGTCCGGACGGATCCGGTGACGGCACCCTCCTCTACCGCATGGACGAACACCACCACCGGCTCGCGCTGATCCCGGCGGACGCCCCCGGCCTGGGCGCCGCGGGCTTCCAGGTGAGCAACGCACGTGACCTCGCCGCCGTGAGCCGGCGGCTGGAGGCCGCCGGCGTGACGGTCCGGCAGGGGGACAAGGAGGAGTGCGCGGCACGCCGGGTGGCGGGGTTCGCGAGCTTCAGCGACCCGGCCGGCAACCCGATCGAGCTGTTCCACGGCCCCAGGTACAACCATTCCGAGGTGCTCACCCCGGGGGTCTCCCGGTTCGTCACCGGCGACCAGGGGATGGGCCACATCATCCTCAACGTCACCGACATCGAGGCCGCCTACGACTTCTACACGGACCTGCTCGGCTTCGAGGAGCGCAACACGACCGAGACCCCGGCGGGGACTCTCTTCTTCCTCGGATGCAACGCCCGCCAGCACACTCTCGGGCTGGCGCCCTCCGCCGGGCCGGGGCTGTTGCATTTCATGGTCGAGGGCAGCACCCTCGACGATGTGGGCCGGGCTCTGGACCGCGCCTACCGGCTCGATGTGCCGATGATGCAGTCACTGGGCCGGCACACCAACGACCACATGGTCTCGTTCTACGTCTGGTCGCCGGACCTGAACGCGGTCGAGTTCGGCTACGACGGGGACCTCGTCGAGCTGGGACGGCCCAGCTACGACATCACCGAGGGCGCGTACTGGGGGCACCGTTTCACCCCGCCGCCCACGGTCTGACGTCCCGCTGACGTCCCACCCCGGACGACGGTGCCCCCGGGCGGTTTCGGCCACCGACCCGGGGCACCGTCCGTGCGGGCCTGTTCAGGCCGCGCTGAGGAAACGGGTGACCAGCGCCTCGAAGTCAGCCTTGCGCTCGACCTGGGCCCAGTGCCCGCAGTTCGAGAAGATGTGCAGGTCCGCGTTGGGCATCCGCCGGGTCGCGAAGAACGCCCCCTCCAGCGGAAGCATCCGGTCATCACGGCCCCACGTCACCAGGGTGCGGTGCGCGATGCGTCCGGTTCGGGTCCACATCGGGCCGTGTAGCGACGGGATCGCCAGGCTGGCGAACACGTTCCGCATGCGCTCGATGGCCCCGGGCGCGAGCGCCCGTTCGGTGCGCTCCCGGATGATGTCGACGGGCACGCTCGTCGGGTCCGAGACCATCGTGTCGACCCAGGCCCGCATCGCGGCTTCGGACGGCGCGGCCATGAACTCCCCGAGCCGCCGGGCCCCCTCCGACAGCGGAGGCGCGAACGTCTCCGCGTAGATCCCGCCCGGGCCCATCATCACCATCCGGTCGACCCGGTCCGGGTAGGCGTAGGCGGCCTCCAGGCCGACGAACCCACCCATGGAGTTGCCGACCAGGTGCGCCCGGTCGATCCCCAGATCATCGAGCAGGGAGATCACGGAGTCCGCGGCGTGCTCCGGGTAGGGCTTCGTGTACGGGACCTCCGGGCTGTCCCCGAAGCCCGGCATGTCGACGACGATCACGCGGAAGTTCTCCGCGAGCGGGGCGAGGTTCGCCTCGAAGTTCGACATCCCGGAGACCCCCGGTCCGGAGCCATGCAACATCACCAGGGTCGGGCCGGATCCGGCCTCGTGGTAGGAGAGCTCGTAGACACCGCTGCTGGTCCGGGCGGTGAGATCCAGTGTCGTCGTCATCGGCTGGTGTCGCCTTCCACGTCGAAGCGATGCCCAGGGCCCTGCACACCGGACATGGTGCGACTCTAGAAAGGCCCCGCCCACTGGCGGGCCGCGGCTCCCGCTGTCCGGGATCCGCGGCCGTCGGTCACAGCTGTCCAGTCAGCACCTCCGCCCGGAGGCGGGTGCGCTGGATCTGCCCAGTCGCCGAGGTGCGCGGGATGCTCTCGACCGTCACGATCCGCCGCGGGTGCTTGAACCGGGCGATGCCGTCCAGCCGGGTCCGCAGCGCGGCGACATCCGGAGCCAAGACCCCGAGGGCCGGCACCACGACGGCACACACGATCTCCCCCCACTGCTCGTCCGGCAGACCGACGACGGCGACGTCCGCGATCTCGGGCAGGCAGCGGAGCGCCTCCTCGACCTCCGCCGGCGACACCCACTCCCCGCCGGAGCGGATGATCTCCCGCTTGCGGCCGACGATGGTGAAGAAGCCGTCGTCGTCGCACTCGCCGACGTCGCCCGAGTGGTACCAGCCGTCGCTGTCGAGCGCCTCCTCGGTGGCGTCCGGCCTGCCGAAGTAGCCGTTCATGACAGTAGGCCCACGGAAGAGGATCTCGTTGTCCTCGGCGAGCGCCATCACCCCAGGCGGGATCGGCCGTCCCACCGAACCCGGCCGGTCCGCGAACTGCCAGGGGTGCAGGCCCGCCATCGGGCCGGCCTCGCTGCTGCCGTAGAGCACGGTGGTCGTGGCGTTGCGGGCCCGGCTCCGGATCCGCTCGACCAGGTTGGCGGAGATCCGCGAGGTGCCGGTGTCCGCGTGCGCCAGGCAGCTGAGGTCACCCGGCGCGGCGAGTACCCGCTCCCACACCGCCGGAATGCAGTACATGGCGCTGGGACGTCGCAGGGCTAGCGCCGCGTGCAGATGTTCGGCGTCCGCGCGCGGCACCAGGTGCACCGTCGTCCGGTGCAGCCAGGCGTCGACGACGAAGGCCCAGCCTCCGTAGTGGTGCAACGGGAAGCTGCACAGCACGCCGCGGTCGCCGCTGAACCGCCCGCCGCCCGCGATCGAACGCAGCCAGGTCGCACGGTGGCTGACCAGCACCCCCTTCGGGGTGCCGGTGCTCCCGCTGGTCAGGTACATGATGTGGGGGTCGGTCTCGGTGACCGCCGAGCGGACCGGGGCCGCGGCGGCCGACCGGGCGAGTTCGAGCAGGTCGTCCGGGCCACCGGTGCCGACGGTCCGGAGGGGGACCGCTAGCTCGGCGGCGGCCTCCCGCCGCGGCGCGTCCACGACCAGCAGGCGCGGGTCGACGTAGCCGATGACGTCCTTGACCTCCGCCGGAGTGGCGACCGGCGGAAGCGGAGCGAAGATCGCGCCCAGCCGGGCGCAGGCGAGCATCGCGGCGAGCGCGTCCATCGTGGTGTCGGTCCACCAGCTGAGCACGTCACCACGGCCGAGCCCGAGTCCCGCCAGCGTGTGGGCGACCCGGTTCGTCTCCGCGTCAAGCTCGGCGAACGTGACGGTCCGGTCCCGCATGGTCGCCGCGAGCACCCGCGGTGCCGCGGCAGCCGCCTCCTCGACTAAGTCTCCGACCAGCAGACCCACTGGCTTCCTCCTCGTCAACGGGCCGCGCCGGCCGCGGCCGACCGCCGGTACCTGCCTTTCGTCCCGGCCCACCGGCCGGTGTCACCGCCGCGCCGGCTCATCCCGCGCCACCCGGGGGCTCGGCAGGCGCGGTGGGCGCGGCAGCCCCGGCGGGCCGCCGGGTGGTGTCGCGGTCCGCGCGGTAGACCTCGAAGACGTAGTCGGGGCACACCAGCTGACAGGCCGTGCACCCGGTGCAGCCCGGGTGTAGACGCGGGTACGGGTAGCCCATCGCGTTGACCTCCACCGACATCGTCAGGACCCCCGGCGGGCAGGCCGCGACACACAGTTCGCAGCCCTTGCACCGCTCGACGTCGATCACAAGGGTTCCGCTAGCCACCGTCTCACTCCTTCCCGCCGGCTCCGGCAACCGCGCCGGCCCCGGGCCGTGGGCGCAGCTCGCCGAGCGGGTACGCCTGCTCCAGGGACTCCGTCATGTAGCCGGGCCCCTGCGGCGCACTGATGAACCAGCCGGTGGGGCACATGGTCAGGACCTCCACCAGGCTGAAGCCCTCCCCGGCCAGCTGCGACTCGAACGCGGCCCGGATCATCCGCTTGGCCTGCAGCACCCCGCCGGGGGTGCCGACGGCCGCGCGCGCGACGAAGCCGACGCCGTCCAGGCGGGCGATGATGTCCGCAATCGGAATCGGGTAGCCGTGCGTCCGCGGGTCGCGCCCCTCGACGCTGGTCTTCGTGCGCTGGCCTAGCACCGTGGCGGCGGTCTGCTGGCCGCCGGTGTCGCCGAACACACCGTTGTTGAGCAGGATCGCGGTGACGTTCTCACCGCGGGCGGCGGTGTGCAGCACCTCCTGCAGGCCCTCGCTCACCATGTCGCCGTCACCCTGGATCGTGAAGACGGCGGTGTCAGGCCGCATCCTCTTGATGCCCGTGGCGCAGGACGGCGCCCGCCCGTGCAGGCACTGCAGGACGTCGACGTCCATGATCGTGACAAACCCGCCGTAGCAGCCGTGCCCGACGACCCCGATGCTGCGCTCCACGATGCCGAGTTCCTGCAACGTCTCCAACAGGATCCGCAGGACTACCGGTTCGCCGCAGCCCGAGCACATGGAGTGTTCACCGAGGAGCAGCGATGGCTGGAAATCGGCGACCTTGCGGTGGCCCGACTCCGGGGCCCGCTCGGTCGGGACGATGGTCAGATCGGGTGACGTGGTCATAGCGACCTCTCTGCGTTGGTGCCGCCGGTGCCGCCGGTGCCGTTGGTGCCGCCGGTGCTGGCCGTCGCCGGCAGGGCCGCGAGGATGCGGGCGCGAACCTCGGGTGCGTCGAGCAGCGCGCCGTAGGCCAGGCCGGTGTCCGAGATGCTCACCCCGCCGATGAACTGGACAGTGGACCTGTCGTGAACGTACTGGCGGACGTCGTCGATCATCTGACCGGCGTTGAGCTCGAAGACCAACACCCGGCGGGCGCCGCGGGTCGCCTCCGCGAGCGCCGCGGCCGGGAACGGCCACAGGGTGATCGGCCGGAACCACCCGATCCGGTGCCCTTCGGCGCGCAGTTCGTCCACCACGTACTCGACGAACTTCGCCGCCGAGCCGAACGCCACGACGACGGTGTCCGCGTCCTCGGTGTACCGCTGCTCGCCGCGCTGCTCGGTCTGCGCGATCTCGTCGAACTTGGCCGCGATCCGCTTCCACTGCCCGTCCGGGCCCGGGCCCGGGTTGTTGGCCTTGCCCATCGCCCATGTCCAGGTCTGCCGGGACCGGCCGGTGCCACCGCGGGTGCCGTCCAGCGCCCAGTCCTTGGGCGGCAGGTCGCCGAATTCGAGGCGCCGCAGGCGCACGCCGACCCGGGTCTGGGCGATCAGCGGGTCGCCGTAGAGCAGCGTCGGCACCCGGTAGTGGTCGGCGAGGTGGAACAGCAGCTGGGTGTGTTCGACGGCTTCGGGCACGTCCTTCGGAGCGAGCGCGATGGTGCGGTAGTCGCCCCAGCCGCCGCCGCGGGTCGCCTGGAAGTAGTCCTGCTGGTTGCGGGCCATGTTGAACACGACCAGCGGTGTCTCGTTGAGGGCTGCCTCGGCGATGGTCTCCTGCATCAGCGCGATGCCCTGGCCGCAGGAACCGGTGGCGGCCCGGGCTCCGGTCGAGGCCGCGCCGAGGACCATGTTCGCGCCCTCGATCTCGCTTTCGCAGTTGACACAGACACCGCCGGCCGCCGGCAGTGCCCTGGCCATGTTCTCCAGCAATGCCGTGAAGGGCGACATGGGATAGCCGGCGAAGAACCGGCAACCCGCCAGAATGGCGGACTCCGCGATGGCGGCGGACCCCTCCATCAGTCGCAGCTCGGATGCGGCCGCGGTGGCGGTGGCGGGGTGCGTCGTCATCGGCCCGCCCCCACGGCCGCGCCCGCGACGGCCTCGGCACCGGCGCGCAGCGCCCGGGCGTTGGTCGCGGCATGCTGGCGGCGGTAGGGAGGCAACAGCGAGGTCATCGCGTCGACGAGTGACTGCTCGGCGACCAGGCCGGTAAGGGCGTTGAACGCGCCGAGCAGGACGAATCCGCTGGCCTGGGAAGCACCCAGCGCCGAGGCGATGGCGGTGGCCTCCACCGCGACCACCCGGTGGGCGGTACCGGCCCTTGCGGGATCGACGATCGAGGAGTTAAGCAACAGAAGCGCGCCTGGCCGCAGGCGGTCGGGCACCGCCCCACCGAACCTGTCATTGGCGATGATCGCGGCATCGGCGGAAGGCAACACCGGCAACGCCCGTAGCGGCGCGCTCCCGATGACCACCGAAACCTTCGACGGGCCGCCCCGCATTTCGCCACCGTAGTCCGCCGCAAGCATCGCGTGCTTACCCTCCGCGGTCGCGGCCTGCGTCAACGTCTTACCGATGAGCTGCACACCCTGACCACCGATACCGTTGATCATAAGTGCGAACTCGCCAGGGCCGGCGGGGCCAATCAAACGCTTGCTTGTCATATCTCACATGTTCAATGGCACCGTTCGGGAAGTCAACCAGTCACCGTCGGGAGGACCGCGCTAACCTGAGCCAGTCGGGTGACGATGACGTCTGACAAGTGGGCGACACCCTATGGCGTTCACGGACCTCCCGTCATCGACAATCCCACCAAGTGGGATGATCCACTCGATGCAGTGAGCAGTGACTGATGCGCAAGGCGTCACCACTGGCGGACGCGGAAAGCCGTTCTGGGTGTCAGGCGGGCACCACTGGGCGACACGGAAAGCCGTCCTGGGTGTCAGGCCGGCACCTTTGGGCGGAGCGGGAAAGCCGTCCTGGGTGTCAGGCGGCGTGGAGCGCGGCCAGACACGCCCCCGAAACCGGCCCTGTCCCTCCCCGCCCGGCGAACAGGCCTTCTGTGAGACCCAGGTCACTGCTACGCTCTCAAACTGAAATGAATTTCAGCCAGGGAGGCGACGATGGCTCTGACACTGAGCGCGAACCCCAGATCCGGGGCCGAGCAAGGTATCCCGCCCCTGTCGATGGTGGAGCGAGTGACGCTGATCATGGATTCGTTCCAACGCCCGCACACCCGCCTCACCCTCCATGACGTCGCCGACCAGACCCGTCTTCCCCGCTCGACGACCCACCGGATCCTGGAGCAGTTAGTCCGTCTGGGTTGGCTGGATCACACGGCCAACGGCTACGGCCTGGGGCCGCGCGCACTCGGCCTCGGCGGTCGGGAGATCGAGAACGGCGCGCTGCGGGCCGCCGCGGCACCTCGCCTGCACGAGATCGCTCTCCAGACCGGGATGGTGGTGCACCTCGCGGTCCTGGACGGGGCTGAGATCTACTACCTGGACAAGGTAGGTGGCCGGGCCGCGGTGGACATCCCCTCCAGAGTCGGGGGCCGGGCAGTCGCGCACTGTACGGCGCTCGGCAAGGCGATGCTCGCCTGGCTGCCCGCAGAAGGGGTGGACGCGCGGTACGCCGGTGTCCTCGATCGATGCACCGCACGCAGCATCGGGGACCTCGACATGCTGCACCAGGAACTCAGCGGCATCCGTCGTCGCAATGGTCTGGCGTTCGAACACGGCGAGTGCTTCCCGGACATCGGGTGCGTCGCGGTCGCGCTACGCGGACCCGAGGGGCCCATCGGCGCGATCTCCGTCGTCGGGCACGCACATTCGGCGCAGGAACGGGTCGCGCCCCTGGTTGTGAACGCGGCGCGAGCCGTGACGAACGACCTCTTCAGCGCCCCAGCTCCAACGCGCCACGTTTACCGTGGCCCGGCCACTTCACAGCAGCTGGCGGGGGTGACGACCTGGAGCCGCGAGCCAGCGGGCCGGTTCTAGGGCGCACGGCCGAGGGAGGACCTGCCCTGAGAAGCAGGCTCTACGGCGCGAGAGGACGGTTGGTCCAGCCTCCGCTGTGCCGCGGATACCATCCGCCCGCGGCCCAGGTGCCGCCGTCAACGTGAACCGTCGTGCCGGTGACGAAAGACGACAGATCCGAGGCAAGAAACAGCGCCGTACCGGCGACGTCGTCCGGCGTGCCGTGCCTACCCAACGGCACCCAGGTGGACCAGCGCCACCGGTCCCGCGCATCCACCCAATCCGAATAGGGAAGCTGCTGGCTTTCCACCACGTCGGGCGCGATCGCGTTGACGCGCACCCCGTGGCGCCCGACCTCTACGGCGAGACTGCGGATGAACTGGCCGACCGCGGCCTTGTAGGCCGAGTACACCGCGTGCCCTGGAATACCACGAAAAGCCTCGACGGTCGTCAGGGCGATGATGCTGCCACCCCGACCACGGGCGATCATTCCGGGCAGTATCGCGTGCGTGAGGGCCAACACGTGTCCGAGATTGACGTCGTGCAGCCCGGGCCATTCCTCGGCTGATCCGTCGGCGAACCCGGACGGAGGGTGCATGAAATGCCCGACGTTGTGCACCAGCACGTCCGGTTGGTATTCGTTCGCCAATAGCCGGGCCGCGGCGGGCGCGGTGACATCGACGGTCACTGTATGCAGCCGGTCGGCCGCATCGGTGGCGGCGGCCAGCTCGTCCAACGCCTGTCCGTCGATGTCGACCGCCACCACCCGCGCACCGTGGGCGAGGAACGCGGTGGCGATGCCATGGCCGATACCGGCCGCCGCGCCCGTGATCACAGCGTTACGGCCGGCGAGCAGTGGTCCGGGCTGATGCGGGGTACCCACAAGGCTCCTAGAGCAAGCGATTGGTTGGTAGGTAGTCTCGCCAGGCTAGAGGACGGATGGAGGCACCCGTGCGGCATCCCCGACTCACCCTTGGCTTGCCCAACTTCGGCGAGTTCCTGCGCGCCGACGACTGGCGGCGCCTGCTGGACATCGCCGAGGCGGCCGAGGACGCCGGTGTCCACGCGCTGTCCGTCGTCGACCATGTGGTCCTCGGCGGTGATCTCGACCGCTACCCCTACGGCTCCTTTCCAGGTGGACCCGACGCGCCGTGGCTGGAACCGCTCACGACGCTGTCCGCCATCGCCGGACGAACCAGTCGAATCCGGCTGGCCACCGGCATACTGATCGCTCCGCTACGACCTGCCGCACTGCTCGCAAAGACGGCCGCCACGCTCGACGTGATCTCAGGGGGCCGGCTCGACCTCGGGGTCGGAACCGGATGGCTGGCCAAGGAGTACGAGGCACTCGGGCTCGACTTCGCCGAACGTGGCCGACTGCTCGACCAGACGCTCACAGCGTGCGAGGCACTGTGGCGCGGCGGCCCCACCGCCTTCGCCTCACCTCGGCTGTCTTTCTCAGATGTGTACTGTCACCCGGTACCGGCACAGCCGCGCGGCATTCCCCTGTGGCTCAGTGGGAAGGCGAACCACCGGAACGTGGAGCGCGTCGCGCGCTTCGGCAGCGGGTGGATTCCCAGCCCGACCGCGCGCCCGGACGAGATCGCGGCCGGCGTCGAGCGCCTGCATACCGCGCTGAAGGAGTCCGGCCGCGACCCGGCTTCGCTGCGCGTGCGGGTCGGGCTGCGGCCGAGACGCGACTCGTCCGGGAACCTCGACCTCGACCTCAGCCTGGCCGCGCTTCCCGAGCTGGTCAGGAGCGGCGGCACCGACGTCCTCGTACTCCTGCCGGCATTCTGCCCGGACGCCGCCCTCACCGACCAGTTCCTGCGCCGCCTCGTGCCAGCCTTCAGGTCCGCCACGGCGTGATATCCGCCGTCAGCGGCCCCATTCTGTGGATCATTGTGCTCAGACCTCCTCCAGAGGCCGGATGCATACACCCCGTTCCAGTCAGCATCAGGTCGCGCGACGTCGCCCGGCGTAGGGCGCAAGAATCAGCCGGGTCGCGAGCCGTAACTGCTCCTCCCCCCGCCGGATCGGGGTCCTCCCGACGAGACTCGCGACCAGGACACCCCACCAGCTGTATGTCAGCAGTTGGACCGCGCTGCGCGCCTCCGCGTCCGGGCCGGGGCTGTCGAGAGTGCGCAGAATGGCGTCATACAGGCCGGCTTCGGACTGGTTGGCCGCCTGGGACGGGTGGTTCGTGTAGGTGACGTCGGTCGCGTGCACCATGGCCGTGCACAGCCGCGGGTAGGTCATCAACTTTCGGGTCAACGCCACCATCGCGTCGCCGATTTCAGCGACGACTTCCCCGCGCTCGTCCGGCCAGTCATGCTCGATAAAATGTATGACCTGCGCGTCGTACACCGCGGAGAAAAGATTGATCTTGGAGGGAAAATACCGGTACAGGGTGCCGATGGCGACGCCGGCGCACTGCGCGACATCGTTCATCTGCACACGCTCGAAATCGCGGTTGGCACCAAGCTCGACAGCAGCCTCAAGGATACGATCTCGCCGCGCCACCTGGATTTCCGATACCGGCGCCGCGGGCGGTCGGCCCTCCGCAATCCTCGCCACTGTCCTCAACTCCCGCGCGCCGGCCGCCGGCCATAGCGTACAGGCGGCCGACGGCGGCAATCAAACCACGGGCGCGGAAACATGCCTGCCCCCCCGGAGCGGGCGGCAGCACGGGGAGGCCACGCGACGCCATTTTCGATCATGGCCCGGTGGCCTGGGTCAGAGGCGCTCGATGATGGTCACGTTCGCCTGCCCGCCGCCCTCGCACATCACCTGCAGGCCAAAGCGGCCGCCGGTGCGCTCCAGCTCATGCAGCAGCGTCGTCATCAGCTTGGTGCCCGTCGCGCCGATCGGGTGCCCCAGCGCGATACCACCGCCATTGACGTTGGTGCGGCCGTGGTCAGCCCCGGTCTCCTTCAGCCACGCGAGGGCCACCGAGGCGAATGCCTCGTTGACCTCGAACAGGTCGATGTCGTCGACCGACATGCCAGCACGCTCCAGCGCCCGGCGGGTCGCCGGGATCGGAGCGGTGAGCATCCACACCGGGTCGTCCGCGTACACGCTGAGGTGGTGGACCCGGGCCCGCGGAGTGAGCCCGTGCGTCCGCACCGCGGCCTCTGATGCCACCAGCACGGCCGACGCCGCGTCGCTGATCTGGGACGCGACCGCGGCGGTGAGCCTGCCACCGTCCTGAAGCGTGCGCAGCCCCGCCATCTTCTCCAGTGAGGTGTCCCGGCGCGGGCCCTCGTCGACGGCGAACTCCCCGACGGGCTCGATCTCGCGGACGAAGCGGCCTTCGTCGATCGCGGCGATGGCCCGACGGTGGCTCTCCAGCGCGAACGCCTCCATCTGCTCGCGCGACACATCCCATTTCTCCGCGATCATCTCGGCGGCGCGGAACTGGGAGACCTCCTGGTCGCCGTACCGCTCGAGCCAGCCCGGCGACTCGGCGAACGGCGTGGTGAACCCGAACTGCGCGCCCACCGTCATGGCGGACGAGATCGGGATCGCCGACATGTTCTGCACGCCGCCCGCGACGATGAGGTCCGCCGTCCCCGACATGACGCCCTGCGCCGCGAAGTGCACGGCCTGCTGGCTGGATCCGCACTGCCGGTCGATCGTCACGCCCGGGACGTGCTCGGGCAGGCCCGCGACCAGCCACGCGGTCCGCGCGACGTCGCCTGCCTGGGATCCGAGGGTGTCGGTGCACCCGAAAATCACGTCGTCGACGGCGCCCGGGTCGATGCCGGTGCGTCGGACCAGCGCTCGCAGGACGTGCGCGCCCAGGTCGGCGGAGTGCGTGCCCGCCAGTGCGCCGCCTCGGCGGCCGACCGGCGTCCGCACCGCTTCGACGATGTACGCCTCAGCCACGTGATCCTCCAACTGATGAATGGTGGGTGACGATCATCCGCGTGGCTCCTTGGGCAGACCGAGCACACGCTCGGCGATGATGTTCCGCTGACCCACCCAACCCTGGAAGATCGGCGAACTCCCCGACGAGGTTGTCCGCGAGCCACGGCCGGACCTCCTGCCGGACCTCCTCGTCGGCGGCGAAATAGGTGAGATCCACGCAGTCCTCCCCCGTCCGCCGCGAGCGGCCATCGGCGGACCGGCGTCACGCTACCTCACCTAGCGCTTGTTTGGTACGGTCCCGTTACCGCACCGCCGTGGCCTGGTGCGATCGCCTTGGCCGGTACGGCCCGCAGACCCCCTGGAGGCGCGACTATGACGCTGCAGGACTCGGTTCCAGACGAGGACGCGGTTGTGACCTACGAGGTACGCGGTCCGGTCGCGGTCGTGACCCTCAACCGTCCTGAGTACTCCAATGCGCAGAACTCGAAGGTCACCTACGCGCTCGACGCCGCATTCACCCGGGCGACCAACGACAACGCGGTGAAGGTCATCGTGCTCGCCGGCAACGGCAAGCACTTCAGCGGTGGGCACGACATCGGCACCCCCGGCCGTGACGTCCACGAGTCCTTCGAGCGCAAGGCCGTGATCTGGTGGGACCACGTCGACACCCAGGGCGTCGACGCGCGGTTCGCCCGCGAGTCCGAGGTCTACCTGGGCATGTGCCGCCGGTGGCGGGAGATCCCCAAGCCGATGATCGCCATGGTGCAGGGGGCGTGCATCGCCGGCGGGCTGATGCTCGCCTGGAGCTGCGACTTCATCGTCGCCTCCGAGGACGCGTTCTTCTCCGACCCGGTGGTGCGCATGAACATCCCGGGCGTCGAGTTCTTCGCCCATCCCTGGGTGATGAACCCCCGCGCCGCCAAGGAGTTCCTCTACACCGGTGACCGGATGTCCGCCCAGCGCGCCTACGAGCTCGGGATGGTCAACCACGTGGTGCCGCGCGCGGAGCTCGAGACCGCCGTCCTCGCGCTCGCCGAGCGCATCGCGAAGATGCCTCGGCTGGGCCTGGCGTTCACCAAGAAGGCGATCAACCAGGTCGAGGACATCCAGGGCATGCGAACCAGCATGGACACGGTGTTCGCGCTGCACCACGCGGCGCATGCGCACAACGCGGAGGTCGACGTCGACTCGCTGCGCGGCCTCGACGCCCGTTCCATGGCGAAGGCCAACAAGCAGGCAGCGGGCGAGGCATGAGCCTGGAGTTCACCGAACGGGAGCAGACGTTTCGTGAGGAGGCGCGGGCCTGGCTGGCCGAGCACAACCCCGGCCGTCTGCCCTCGATGGACACGGCGGCCGGAGCCGCGCGGCACCGGGAGTGGGAGCGGCTCCTGGCCGCCGGGCGCTGGTCGGTGGTGGCCTGGCCCGCGCAGTTCGGCGGCCGCGACGCGTCCCTGACCGAATGGGTCATCTTCGAGGAGGAGTACTACCTCAGCGGCGCGCCGACAAGAATCGCCCAGAACGGGATCTCACTGCTCTCGCCGATCCTGTTCGAGCACGGCACACCGGCGCAGCGGAGTCGCTACCTGCCGCCGATGGCTGACGGAACCGAGGTCTGGGCGCAGGCGTGGTCGGAGCCGGAGGCCGGCAGCGACCTGGCCGCCATCCGCGGCCGAGCCGAGCGCGATGACGAGCGAGGGGGTTGGGTCCTTTCCGGACAGAAGACCTGGAGCTCACGCGCTCCGTTCGCCGACCGCGGGTTCGGCCTGTTCCGCACCGACCCGGCCGCGCAGCGCCACCGCGGCCTGACCTACTTCCTGTTCCCGCTGGACGCCGACGGGGTGACCGTCCGTCCCATCGCCCAGCTCGACGGCGACGCCGGCTTCGCCGAGATCTTCTTCGACGAGGTCTTCGTACCCGACGCGGACGTCCTCGGCGGCGTCGGCGACGGCTGGCGGGTGGCGATGAGCACCGCCGGCAACGAACGTGGCCTGTCGCTGCGGGCGCCGGGCCGCTTCTGCGCCGCCGCCGAGCGCCTGCTGACGCTGTGGACGCAACGCGGAGCAGACGCCCCCCAGGTGCGCGACCGCGTCGTCGACGCCTGGATCGGCGCGCAGGCGTACCGCTGGTACACCTGGGGAACCGTCGACCGCCTCCGCGCCGGCGGCGGCCTGGGGGCAGCCGGCAGCGTCAACAAGCTGTTCTGGTCGGAACTCGATGTCGGCATCCACGAGACGGCCCTGGAGCTGCTGGGCCCCGATCAGGAGCTTCGCGGCGAGGCGGCCCCGGACGCCGGCGCCTGGATGGACGACTACCTGTTCTCCCTGGCCGGCCCGATCTACGCCGGCACCAACGAGATCCAGCGCAACATCGTGGCCGAGAGGCTGCTCGGGCTGCCGCGCGGCGACAACCGGAGGGCCGGAGCATGAAGTTCTCGCTCTCAGCCGAACAACAGGCGTTCGCCACGTCGCTGGACGACCTGCTGGCCGCCTCCGACGTTCCCGCCGTCCACCGCGCGTGGGCCGACGGCGACACCGCGCCCGGCGTCGAGCTGTGGTCACGGCTGGCCGAGCTGGGCGTCACCGCGCTGGTGGTCCCCGAAGAGCTGGGCGGCCTCGACGGCACCCCGCTCGACCTGGCCGTCGCCTTCGAACGGCTCGGCTACCACGCCGTACCGGGGCCATGGATCGAGACCGCCGCGCTGGCACCCGCGCTGCTACGGAAGACCGACGCGGAAGGAATCCTCTCGGCCGTCGCCGAGGGCGACGCGCGGGTGACCTTCGCGCTGCCGCCCGCGGTGCCGTACGCCCTCGACTGCGACGTCTCCAGCCACGCGTACCTCGTCGCCGACCACGCCCTGTCGGTGGGACGCACGGTTGAAGCCCCGCGGTCGGTGGATCCGGCCCGGCGGCTGCACACTCTGGCCCCGGAGACGACGATCTCCGTGCTTGACGAGCAGGCGATCCAGCTCGGGCTGGACAACGCCGCGCTGGCCTGTGCCGCAACGCTGGTCGGCGCCGGGGAACGGATGCTCGCCACCTCGATCGACTACGTCGGTGCGCGCAGACAGTTCGGCCGCGTGATCGGCGAGTACCAGGCGATCAAACACGCGCTCGCCGACGTCCGGGTCGCCCTCGACTTCGCCCGTCCCCTGGTGCACGGCGCGGCTCGGGAGCTGACCAGCGGTTCCACCAGCGCGTCCCGCGACGTGTCGGCGGCCAAGGTGCTCGCCTCGGCGGCGGCCGACCGCGCGGCGCGTACCGCGCTGCAGGTGCACGGCGCCATCGGCTACACGCTGGAGTGCGACCTGAGCATCTGGATCCTCAAGACGCGGGCGCTCGTCGGTGCGTGGGGAACACCCGCGGCCCACCGCGCGCGGGTCCTCGACAGTCTGACGAGGAGCTGACGACGGAGGGGCAGCTCGGTGGCCGGCATCGCGACGGTGGCCGGGCCGGGGCGAGGTCCGCGCAGGATGGGAAGAGGAAGGGGGGCGCTATGCCGTCGGTGCACCACGTCGGGATCACCGTGAGCAACCTGGAACGATCCATGGACTTCTACGCCGATCTCCTCGGTGGCGAGCGGCTCGGTCCGTACGAGCGCAGCGGGCCTCGCATCGACGCCGTCACCGGCTATCCCGGCGTGCTCGTCCGGCAGGCGTTCGTCCGGGCGCGGGAGGGCCCCACCGTGGTGGAGCTGCTGCAGTACGTCCGCGGGTCCTCGGTGGTACTCGACCCGGACAACGGGTATGTCGGGGCTGCCCACGTCGCGATCATCGTCCGCGGTCTCGACGGTCTGCTGACCCGGCTGCGTGCGGCCGGGGTGACCGTCCAGTCAGATCCGATCGTCACCAGCGAGCCGATGGCCGGCTACCGGTGCGTCTACGTCCTCGACCCCGACCGGGTGCGCGTCGAGCTCGTCGAGCCCCCGCCTGAGCGTGAGGTCAGCGATTGAGCGCCGGAGCGGCCATGACGATACCAGCGCTGCTGGAAGAGCGGGGCCGCCGGTACGGCGACCATCCGGCGGTCGTCGACGGATCTGTCCGCCTGAGCTATGCGGGCCTCGCCGAGCAGGCGCGCGCCGTCGCCCGCGGCCTGGTCGCCCTGGGCGTCGAGCCGAATGACCGGGTCGCGATCTGGGCTCCCAACCGGGTCGAGTTCATCCTCGCGATGCTCGGCGCTCAGTGCCGGGGAGCCTCCGTCGTCCCGCTGAACACCCGCTACCGGGGCCACGAGGCCCGAGTGATTCTGGAGCGGTCGCGGGCGTCGGTACTGGTCGTCAGCAATGGCTTCCTCGGCGTCGACTACGTCGCGATGCTCCGCGACTCGGCGGGGTCGGCCGCCGCGGCCGACGGCATGATCCCGGGCCTGCCACACCTACGCGCGATCATCGACGTCGGCGACGGGTCTCGGCCCGACGTGACGACGTGGACCACCTTCCTCGAGCTGGCGCGGCGGACACCCGTCACGGTCGAGACGACCATGCACGTCGAGCCGGACACCATCTGCGACATTCTCTTCACGTCAGGCACCACCGGCGTCCCGAAGGGGGTGATGAGCACCCATCGGCAGACCATCGGAGTGGCCGAGACCTGGGCCCGGGGCGCGCGGCTGAGCGAGACCGACCGGTACGCCGTGGTCAACCCCTTCTTCCACGGCTTTGGCTACAAGGCCGGGGTGATCACGGCACTGACCGCCGGCACCACCATCTACCCCGTACCGGTGTTCGACCCGGTCGCCCTGATGAAGCTGATCGAACGAGAACGGATCACCGTACTTCCGGGAACTCCGACGATCTTCACCACTCTCATCCACCATCCTCGGCTACCCGACTTCGACCTGTCCTCGCTGCGCTTCGCCACGGCCGGCGCGGCGTCGGTGCCGGAGACCTTGTTCGAGCAGATGCTCGACGTGCTCGGGTTCGAGTCGGTGGGCCAGGCCTACGGCCTGACCGAGTGCATCGTCGCCACGCAGTCCCGCGTCAACGAGGATCCACGGCACGTCGCGGAGACGACCGGACCCGCGGTGGCGGGCATCGAGATCCGGGTCGTCGACGAGGCCGGCCACGACGTGCCCCTGGGTGCCGACGGCGAGATCGTGCTGCGCGGCGAGCTCGTCATGGTTGGCTACTTCGAGGACGAGGCAGCCACGAAGGCGGCGTTCGACCGTGACGGCTGGTTCCATACCGGCGACGTCGGCCGCTTCGACGAGCACGGCTGCCTCAAGATCACCGACCGGATCAAGGACATGTTCACGGTCGGCGGCTTCAATGTCTACCCCGCTGAGGTCGAGAACGCGCTCGGAGGCCATCCTGACGTGATCGAGTCGGCGGTCGTCGGTGTGCCCGACGACCGGCTGGGATCGGTCGCCCGGGCCTACGTGGTCGCCCGGCCGGAATCGAAGCCGTCCGTGACGGAACTGACCGGCTATCTGCGGTCCCGGCTGGCCAACTTCAAGGTTCCGCGGGAGTTCGTCCTGGTGGACGACCTGCCGCGGAACGCGAGCGGCAAGGTCCTCAAGCGGGAGCTGCGCGATCCCGCTTGAGGTCCCCTGGCATCAGCGGAGGCGCTCGAGAACCAGCGCCATGCCCTGCCCGCCAGCCGCGCACATCGTCTCGAGACCGAACTGGACGTCGCGCTCCCGCATGCCGTGGATCAGGGTGGTGGCCATCCGGGCGCCGGTGGAGCCGAACGGATGGCCAAGCGCGATCGCGCCGCCGTTGACGTTCACCCGGTCGAGGTCGAGCCCCAGCTGGTCGACGGACGGCAGGACCTGCGCGGCGAACGCCTCGTTCATCTCCACCAGGTCGATGTCCGAGATCGACAGCCCCGCGCGGGCAACAGCCTGCCGGGTCGCCTCCACGGGACCGAGACCCATGATCTCCGGGCTCAGCGCCGAGACACCGGTCGACACGATCCGTGCGAGCGGGGCCAGGCCGAGCTCTCGTGCCCGCGCGTCGCTCATGATCACCAGGGCCGCGGCGCCGTCGTTGAGCGGGCAGCAGTTCGCCGCGGTCACGGTGCCGTCGGGCCGGAACACCGGCTTCATCGAGGCGACCTTCTCCAGGGTCACTCCGGACCGGGGCCCGTCGTCGGTGGCCACCGTGGTGCCGTCGGCCAGCTGTACCGGGGTGATGTCACGCTTCCAGAAGCCGCGGGCGGTCGCGGCCTCCGCGAGGTGCTGGCTGCGGACCGCGTACTCGTCCTGCGCCTGCCGGGAGACGCCGAACGCCCGCGCCACGTTCTCAGCGGTCTCACCCATGGCGATATAGGCGTCCGGGAGCAGTCCGTCCAGCCGGGGATCGGTCCAGCTCTCCCCCGAGGCGGCTCTCGCCCGGGTACGCTCCATGGCTTCGGCGAACCACGGGTTCTTCGTTTCCGGCATGCCGTCGGACTTGCCATGCACGAACCGGGACACGCATTCCACGCCCGCGGACACGAACACGTCACCCTCGCCGGCGCGGATGGCGTGCATCGCCATCCGCGTGGTCTGTAGCGACGAGGCGCAGTAACGATGGACCGTGGTGCCCGGGACGTTGTCCAGACCCAGGCGGAGCGCGACTATCCTGCCCAGGTTGTACGCCTGCTCTCCAGCCGGTTGGGCACAGCCGAGCATGATGTCCTCGACGTCCGACCAGTCGAGTCCCACGGCGGCGGAGAGGGCCGCCTCGACCATCTGCGCGGCGAGGTCGTCGGGGCGAACGTCCTTCAGGGATCCCTTGTCGGCCCGGCCGATCGGCGATCGGGCCGCGGCGACGATGACAGCTTCGGGCATGTGCATTCCTCGGGTCGGGCCGCTCGCGCACAGGGCGGCGGGCAGGGCGGCGGGCAGTGCGGCGGGCACGCGGCGGACGCGGCGTGGAAGGTCAGGCCGGAGTCACGCGTTGGGGGTGTGCTGAAGGAAGGCGGGCCACTCGCCCCCACCGTCCACGTCCAGGACCGCGCCGGTGACGTGGCTGGCCAGCGGCGATGCCAGCAACAGGCAGGCGGCGCCGATCTCCCGCGGCGTGGCGAAGACCCCGCGGGGGATGGTCGCCTTCACTCGGGCGACCTGTTCGGCGTCGCCATAGTGGTCCGTCGACCCGGGCGTCGCCACCAGGCCGCAGCTGACGGCGTTGACCCGGATGAGCGGAGCCCATTCGACGGCCAGGCTGCCGGTGAGACTTTCCAGGGCCGCCTTCGCGGCGCCGTAGACGGCGGTGCCCGGGCTCGGCCGCCGCGCCGAGATCGACGTGATGTTCAGCACCACGCCTCCGCCCCCGTTCATCATCGCTGGATGAACGGCGTGCAGCACGTGCACCGCGGCCAGGAAGTTGAGCTGAGTGACCTTGGCGTGCAGGCGCGGCGACGCCTTGACGAAGGGGACGAACGGCGCCCCTCCCGCGTTGTTCACCGCCACGTCGACCCGCCCGCGACGCGCCAGCACGTCGGCGACCCAGGCGTCCACCGCCTCCGGATCCCGCACGTCGACGGCACTGAAGCGTGGCGTGCGCCCGTCGACCTCCCGCAGCGACTCCGGCACATGGCGCCCGCAGATCTCCAGTTCCGCGCCGGCCCGCAGGAACGTCTCCACGATGCCGTCCCCGACACCGCGGGCTCCGCCCGTCACCAGGACGACCTGGCCGGACATGTCGATGGTGAAGGACAACCTCACCCTCCCTTCCGCGACTCGTGCCAGCATATGGGCGCGACCAAGCAAGTGCTAGGTGGATTGCCACCCAGCGGAGGTAACGGGCGGTCAGCCCGCCAGGCCGGCCGCCGGCTTCCCGAAGTACGCGTCCCGCAGGACCGTCAGGTCGCTCACGGCGCTGGCCGGGGTGGACAGGATCGTCCGCCCCGCCTCGAGCACCGTGACGTGGTCGGCGATGGCGAACGACGCCTCCACGGCCTGCTCGACGAGCAGGATCGCCAGGCCCGACTGCTTGAGCTCCCGCAACCGAGCCATGACTTCCTTGACGATGACCGGCGCGAGGCCGCCCGAGGGCTCATCGAGCAGAAGGAGTGTGGGTTTGGCCATCAACGCCTGGCCGATGGCCAGCATCTGCTGCTGTCCGCCCGACATGCTGCCCGCCAGGCGGGAGCGCTTCTCCCCCAGCACCGGGAACAGCTCGTAGACGTGTTCGATCTCGGCGCGCTGCTCCTGGCGCCGGCGGCGACGGGTGTAGCCGCCCAGCAGCAGGTTCTGCTCCACGGTCTGGCCGTGGAAGACCCGCTTGCCCTCCTGGACGTAGGCGATGCCCCGGCGTACCCGCGCGTGCGGCGGCACCCGGCCGATGTCCTGGCCGTCGAGGAGGACCTCCCCCGCCGCCACCCGGTTGAGCCCGGCCACCGCGCGCAGCGTCGTGGTCTTGCCCGCCCCGTTTCGGCCGAGCAGGACCGTTATCTCGCCGGCTCGGACCTCGAAGGACACCTCCCTGACGACACGGAGGTCACCGTAGCCGGTGCTCAGGCCGTTGACGCGCAGCACCGGTGGTCGCTGGTCCCCCTGCTCCGTCGTGTCCCGCTCCTGAGCAGTCACCGGTCGCCTCCCGCTTCGGTGACGAGGTCCGCCAGCACCGCGGCGCCGTCAGCCTGCTCGTCCGGATCAATGCCGAGGTATTCGCTGAGCACCCGCGGGTTGTTCTCGATCTCCGCCGGGGTCCCGTGGGCCATCACCTGCCCGCGCGCGAGCGCGACGATCTCGTCGGCCAGTGCCAGCACCAGCTGGAAGTTGTGCTCGACGAGCAGCACCGTCCCGCCGGCGTCTCGTACGCCGCGGATGACCGCGGCCAGCCGCTCCACCTCGTGCTCGTCGAGACCTGAGGCCACCTCGTCGAGCAGCAGCACCGCGGGGTCACGAATCAGGCAGCGCGCCACCTCGAGCAGCCGGCGCTGCCCGAGCGGGAGGGAGTCCGCGCGGGAGTCGCGCAGGTTGCTGATGCCCACCGCCCCGAGCACCCGCTCGGCCTCCGCGACGTCCTCCCGGCGCAGCCGGCGGTAGCGCGGCAGGCGCAGGGCGCTCTCCAGCACCGTCGCGCGGTGCGCCGTGAACCGCCCGGCCGTCACCGCCTCCAGGACCGTGATGCCGGCGGGGATGTTCGGCGTCTGGAACGTCCGCGTGATGCCAGCGCGGGCGACGCGGTCCGGGCCGAGTCGGTGGAGCTCGCGATCGTCCAGGCGGATGGCCCCCGAGTCTGTCCGGTAGAAGCCACAGACCATGTTGAGCAGCGTCGTCTTGCCCGACCCGTTCGGGCCGATCAGCGCCGTGATCCGGCCAGGGTGTGCGAGCAGGTCGACATCGGAGAGCGCCCGGTTGCCACCGAATGCCTTCGAGACACCCTCGACGCGCAGCACCCTGCCCGGCACTGGTGGAATCCGGATCTCGGCCGAGCCGTCCGCCGCGGGCGTCCGCGCCGGGCGCAGTACGAACCGCCGCGACAGGTCTCGCGCAAGGCCCGCCAGGCCGCCCGTCAGCAGGACGCCTCCGATGAGGAGGAAGACGCCGGTGACCAACAGCGAGTAACGCTGGTAGTCGCTGGACTGGTTCAGCCCGAACTGCAGGATGAACGCGCCCACCACGGCTCCGTAGACGCTGGCCGAGCCGCCCAGGATGGACGCGGCCAGGATCGTGGTCGCCGTGCTGAAGGTGAACTGGTCCGGTGACACATAGAGGTCGAGGTTGGCGAACAACACTCCGGCCAGGCCCGCCGGGACGGCGCCGAGCGCGTAGGCCATCAGCTTCATGCGGAACACGGAGATGCCCATCGAGGCGGCAAGCACCGGGCTCTGCTTGAGCACCAGGAAGGCGTTGCCGTGCCGGGACACCACGATGTTCCGCATCACGACGAACCACAGCAGTGTGACCACCGCGATCAGCGCGAAGTAGTCGTTGGGGGCCAGCATCCCGCCGAACAGCGTCGGGCTCGCGATCCCGGACAGGCCGTTGCGGCCGCCGGTCTCCGAGTTGAAGATCGCGAGCACGTCGCCCACCAGGAACACCAGGAAGAACGACGTCATCGCCAGCGACCAGCTGCCGAGCCGCAGTCCCGGCACGCCGGAGACGACGCCGATCACGAGGGCCGCCGCGACGGCCACCAGCAGTTGCAAGAGGATCTCGGTGTGGCCGTGCCTGGACAGGAGACCGGCCGCGTACGCGCCGCCCGCATACATGGCCGTCTGGCCGAGGGCGAGCTCGCCGGCATAGCCGAGACTCAGGTTCAGCCCGCTGACGAGCAGCGCCAGGATGAGCGCGAGCTGGACCTGGCGGATGACCGAGAAATCGCTGACGAACCGCGGCAGGAAAACAACGAGAACCCCGAGCGCGAGGGGAACCGTCCACAGCGGCAGAGACCGGAGACGGTCGGCCGACATTCGGTTCACCATGTCAGACCACTCTCTCCTTGGCGCGGACGAAGAGCCCGGCCGGGCGAATCAACAGCACAGCGATGAGGATGACGAAGACCGTGAGGTTGGCGTATTCGCCGCCGAGATAGCGGGCGGCGTACGCCTCCGCCAGGCCGACCAGGAGACCTCCGACGAGCGTGCCCGGCATCGAGCCGAATCCGCCGATCGCGAGCGCGACGAAACCCTTGAGCGCCAAGGCGGCGCCAAGCGTCGCGACAGCGAATGTCTTGGGGCCGACGAACACACCCAGCAGGCCCGCGAGCACGCCCGCGACGACGAAGGCACCGAACGCCGTCGCCCGCACGTTGACGCCGCGCAGCTGGGCCGCCTCCCTGTCCTCGGCCATGCCGAGCAGTGCCAGCCCGATCAGCGATCGCCGGCTGATGAGGACCAGAACGAGCACGAGCAGAATCGCGACGCCGATCAGAGTGAGCTCGACGGGACGGACCCGGCCTCCCAGGACGCTGAGCGCGTCCTCGCCGGCGACGAAGGGCACGCGGAGGGGCTGGCTCCCCCAGATCAGCTGGGCCGCGCCGTCCATGATGGTCGCGGCACCCAGGGTCGTCACCAGGATGTTGTGGGTGTCGCGCACCGGCCGGATGGCGAGACGCTCCTCGACCGCCGCGATGGCACCCACCACGACACCGGCCAGCAGCAGAGCGAGCACCCAGGGCAGGTCCCAGCTCACCAGGCTCGAATAGGCAATGAAAGCCCCCATCATCATCAGCTGCGCGTGCGCGAAGTTGAAGGTCCGGGAGGCGATGTAGACGATGTTGTAACCGACGGCGACCATCGCGTAGACGGCGCCCAAGGCGAGTCCGCCCCAGATGAGAGTCATGATTCGCGTCCTCGTGTCGAGACACCGAGCGACCCGACCGGCCGGCAAGTCCTTCCACCGCGCGAGCCCGGATGAGGGTGAGCCCATCCGGGGCCCGCGTGGCGGGTAGTCGCGGTCGGCGAACCGCCTAGTGGTACTGGCCGTCCCGCCGTTCCTATCTCCATCGGAGCCGATGAGCCACCAAGCGCTTGCTAGGCGCCCGCAGTTTGCGAAAGGCTAGCATGACGCAGGTCACAAGCGTCAAGGAGTCGGCCCACGCCTACGGAGCGCGGCCGGCGCGCGGCTCTCCGAAAGGGAATCACCATGCCGAACTCCGCTGACTTCTGTTTCCCTCCCGGGGACCCGATCATCGTCACGGGCGCCGGCAGCGGTATCGGTCGGGCCACGGCGCGACGATCCGCCCAGCTCGGCCTGCACGTGGCCGCCTGGGACCTGCGCTCCGACGGTCTGCGCTCGTTGGCCGACGAGGTCACCGCCGAGGGCGGCCAGATCATGACCTTCGTGGGGGACGTGGCCGACGACGACGCCGTCACCAGCGGCTTCGCGACGGTCGCCGACCGCTTCGGCCCGGCCGCCTTCCTGGTCAACAACGCCGGGCCGGCCTCGTCGGCGCCGCTGGACTTCGACGAAGCGGTCCGGATCAGCGTGGGCAGCGTGCGCCGGATGACGGAGGCGTGGCTGGCCGAAGGCGTGCCACCCCACGCGGCGATGGTGGTCACGACATCGGTCGCGGGCAACCGAGTCGGAACTGAGAGCGACTGGTACTCGGCAGCGAAGGCCGCCCTGATGGGGTACGTCCGCCACCTCGCCGCCCAGCGGGGCGGCCAGCTGCGCGCGAACGGCGTCGCTCCAGGGATGACGGATACGCCGAGGCTCACAGGTTTCGTCGAGAGCGAGACCGGCCAGCGCATCCTCGCGCGTATCCCACTCGGCCGGATGGCCACCGCCGACGACATCGCCTACGCGACGCTGTTCCTCCTGTCTCCACTCGCCTCCTATATCAACGGAGTGTTTTTACCCGTTGACGGAGGGTGGACGGTCACGCAGTGATGAGGCCAGTACGGTCGCACCCCAGCTTCCGTCCGCGCGCCTAGCGCCACCCGCGGCTTGACGTTCATCCCAGCAGCCACCAAAGATGCTTGAGCAAGCGTTTGGTAGAGCGATGGAGGCATCGTGACCCTGACGGCCGCCCATGGTGGCGATCTTCCCGCAGCGCCGGCGCGCAGCGCCCGGCCGGGCGTGGTGGAGCGAGTCACGCTCATCATCGACGCGTTCGAGGACGCTCCCGAACCTCTGCTCCTCGAGGACATCGCCAAGATCACCGGTCTGCCCCGCTCCACCGCGTCCCGGATCCTGCGCCAGCTCGTGGAGCTTCGCTGGGTGGAGCACGGCATCCGTGGCTTCCGGCTGGGCCCACGCATGCGTCACGCCGCGGACTACGAGAACCTCCGGGTAGCGGCCGCGGTGCCACTGACCGAACTGCAGATCGCCACCGGCGCGGTGACCCACCTGTCCGTCCTCGACGGCGGGATCGTGCAATACCTCGACAAGCTCGGGGGGGCCGTCGCGACCACGGTGCCTTCGCGAGTGGGCGGCCGACTTCTCGCGTGCGACACGGTCAGTGGACGCGCGATGCTCTCGTGCCTGTTACCCGAGCAGGTCGACGAGCTGCTGGCGTCGTGCCCGGCACTGAGCGCCGCGGCCAGCGCGGACCTGCACCGGGAGCTGACACTGATCCAGCAGCGCCGGGGGATCGCCGTGTCCCCCGGCGCCCACCGGACCAGTGGCGTCAGCTCGATCGCCGCCCCGGTGGTCGGGCCCGACGGGCCGGTCGCCGCCATCTCCGTCGCGCGCAAGGGTGACCTCGTCACGGAACGGGTGGCACCAATGGTCGCCTTCGCGGCCCGTCGTACCGCCCGCGCGCTGTTTCCTTCCGCCCGAGAAAGCCGCGCGCTGAACCGGCCAAGTCGCCTCGCCCCGGCCCGAGATGCCCGGGCCCAACGGATCTCGCTCGCGGCCGGCGGAGCCTGACCGACGTCATTGCGTCCTCGATCCATGCGGGCCCCGCCGGGCTCACGCACTCAGCCGGGGCTGACGAACCTGCTTCTGTACGGTGCCGGCGCGCGCCGGTGGACAAGCCCGGGCCTTCTCCGGCAGAGCCGGCAGCGGCGGCGCCGCGGCTTCTTCGGCAAGAAGGCTAGCAAGCGCTTGGTAAACAGCGCGGTGCTGATGCATCATCAGGCCAGGAGAAGGCCGCGACCCGCGCCGGAGGCCCTGTCGCGCGGAGACGGCCGCGACGCCCAGGACGACGGTCCTGGACATGGGCCGGGGGCCGGCGGAGCCGGTTCCGGACTCCAGAGGCGCCCTGGGCACAGGGACTGACTCGAACGGGAGTAGGCCAATGGCTTATCGCTACGATCCCGACCTCGCGCCGGTGGTGGCGCAACTGCCGAGACGGGACCTCACCGATCTCACCAGCACGCGCGCCGCCGTCGCCGCCGCCGCGGCGACGCGCGCCGCGGTGGACACCACCGGAGTGCTGATCACGGATGAGGTCCTGCCGACGGGCGTGGGCGTGCGTGTCTATCGACCCGCGAAGGTCGATGGACCCACGGGAGCGATCCTGCACGCCCACGGCGGCGGGTTCGTGATGTGCGATGTCGAGTCGAGTCACCCCCGCAACGTGGAGCTGGTTCGAAAGCTCGGCGTCCCCCTGGTCTCCGTCGACTACCGGCTCGCCCCCGAGCACCCGTACCCCGGCGCGCTCCAGGATGTGTTCACGGCGCTGGAGTGGCTCGCCTCGGCGCCGGCCGGCCTCGCCGTCGATCCCAGCCGGATCGTGCTGCACGGGACGAGCGCCGGAGCGGGACTGGTCGCGGCGGCGGCGCTGCTGGCCCGCGACCGAGGTGGCCCGGCGGTCCGCTTCCAGTACCTCGGCATCCCGATGCTCGACGACCGCCAGGAGACGGGCAGTATCCGGCGTTTCACCGATACACCGATGTGGGACCGGGACAAGGCCGCGATCGCCTGGTCCGCCTATCTCGGGCCGGACGTCGCCGGTGGGGCCGATGTCGGCGCCTACGCGGCGCCCGCGCGGGCCACGGACCTGCGGGGGCTACCACCGGCCTATATCAGCGTGATGGAGTTCGATCCGTTACGCGACGAGGGGCTCAACTACGCGCTCGCCCTCCTCGCGGCCGAGGTACCGGTCGAGGTGCACCTGTTTCCCGGGACCTTTCACGGGGCCTCGATGTTCCCGGAGGCCGCCATCGTGCGCAGGGAGGCGGCCGAGGAGGTCGCAGTCCTTCGCGGCGCGCTCGCGCCGATCCCCGATGGCGATCCGCCCTCGGTCGCGCTGTCGGCGGCGAACTCTCGCGTGGGGACCCCGCGGTGACCGGCGGGACGCGGGAGCCGGTAACGCTGGATGCCGTGATCGTCGGCGCCGGGGTCGCGGGTCTGTACGCGATTCACCGCCTGCGAGGCCAGGGCCTGTCGGTCGTCTGTGTGGAGGTCGCCGACGGGGTCGGCGGCACGTGGTACTGGAACCGCTACCCCGGTGCCCGGTGCGACGTGGAGAGCATCGACTACTCGTACTCCTTCGACCCGGCGCTCGAGCAGGAGTGGGACTGGAGCGAGCGCTACGCCACCCAGCCGGAGATCCTGCGGTATCTGGAGCACGTGGCCGACCGTCACGACCTGCGGCGGTCCATCAGGTTCCGCACCCGCGTCACCAGCGCGCAGTTCGACGACGCAAACGGTCACTGGAATGTGCACCTGGATGACGGCGACACGCTCACCGCCCGCTTCGTGGTCTTCGCGACCGGGAGCCTGTCCGCGGCCCGGACGCCGGACATACCGGGCCTGGCGGACTTCGCCGGCCGCACGTTCCACACGGCCCGCTGGCCACACCACGACGTCGACTTCGAGGGTCGCCGCGTCGGGATCATCGGGACCGGCTCCTCCGGGATCCAGGCCACGCCGATCCTTGCCCGGCAGGCCGACCATCTCTACGTCTTCCAGCGCTCCGCCAACTACTCCATCCCGGCCAACAACCGCCCGCACACCCCGCTCAGCCGCGCGCAGTACCGGGCCACCTACAACGAACGGCGGCGGCGGTCCAGAGAAAGCGGCGGCGGCTCGCCGCACCTCCCGCATCCGCGGAACACCCTGGAGGTGCCGGCGGAGGAACGGCGCGCCGCCTACGAACGGCAGTGGGAGCTCGGCGGCGTCCTGTTCAGCAAGACCTTCCCGGATCAGCTGCGGTCCGAGGAGGCCAACGCCGAGGCGCGCGCGTTCTTCGAGAGCAAGGTACGGGCGATGATCAAGGATCCCGTCGTCGCCGACCTCCTCATCCCCCGTGACCATCCCATCGGCACGAAACGCATCTGCACCGACAGCGACTATTACGCCACCTTCAACCGCGACGACGTGACGCTGGTCGACCTGCGTTCCACGCCCATCACCGAGGTCACCCGGACGGGGATTCGGACGACGGTGGCCGAGTACGAGCTGGACGACCTCATCCTGGCCACCGGATTCGACGCGATGACGGGTTCCCTGGCCGCGATCGACATCCGCGGCCGAGGTGGGCGGACCCTGCGGGAGGCCTGGGCCGCGGGACCCGTCACCTATCTCGGGCTCGGTGTGGCCGGCTTCCCCAACATGTTCGTCGTCACGGGGCCGGGCAGCCCGGGCGTCCTCGCCAACATGATCCTCGCCTCGGAACATCACGTGGACTGGATAGCCGACACGATCGCCTATCTCGATGCGAACGGCTTCGCGGCCATCGAGGCAGATCCGGACGCTCAGGACGCATGGGTCCGACACTGCGCGGAACTCGCCGACACCACCTTGTTCCCGCGGGCCAACTCGTGGTATCTCGGCGCCAACGTGCCGGGGAAACCGCGGGTGTTCATGCCGTTCATCGGCGGTCTGGGCACCTACCGCACCATCGTCGACGAGGTCGTGGCCGACGGATATCGCGGGTTCGTACTGCGCCGCGAGGAGCCTCGGAGTTGACCCGTTCCGCACCATCGCAGGTAAAGGAGAGACCGTGAAGACACTGGTTCGGGAACGCGAGATCCCCCACATCGACTCGCACACAGCCGAGTTCCTGGAAAATCCCAACTCGGTGATCGGCTCGGGAGCCGAGCGCCTGAGGATAGCGAACGGCCGCTCCGGCGCCGAGTTCTTCTCCTATGAAACCGTCCGGGGGATCTTCCGGGACAGCAGAATCACACCTCGAACTCCGCGGCTTTTTCTCGACAAGGGTCTCAGCAATGGCCCGATCATGGACTACCTGATCTACGGGAACCTCAACCTCACCTGGCCCGAGGTCCATGACCGACTGCGTCCGATCCTGGTGAAGGGCTTCAATCCCAGGCGCATCGAGCGGGCCAGGGAGCACATGCGCCAGCTCGCCGCGAAGCTGGTCGACGAACTCGCCGACCGGGATTCATGCAACATCGTCACCGAGTTCAGCCACCATCTCTCCATCGGTGTGATCTCGCACTTCATCGGCATCCCGCCCGAGGACGTGCCCGAGTTCGACCAGGCGACCGTCGAGCTACGGCTGCTCGGCCAGGAGCCGTTCTGGCCGGGCGTGCCCCGGCTCGAGCAGGCGTTGCGGACGGTCCGGGACTACAGCGAGGAGATCGTGGCGAGGCGTCGCCGGGATCCGCGGGAGGACTACATCTCCGACCTCATCCGCGTACAGGCCGCCGGGGACCGCATCTCGGTGGAGGAGCTGGTGTGGAACATCGCCGGCATCCTGCTGGCCGGTCACGACACCACCCGCTACCAGCTCGCCTCGTGCGTACGAGCGGTCGCCCAGGCCGGGCAGTGGGACACGCTGGCCGAGCGGCCGGAGCTGGTACCGACCGCGATCGTCGAGGCGATGCGGATGTACCCGGCCACCCCCAGGCAGGTGAAGATCGTGAACACCCCGTTGACGATCGAGGACACCGCCTTCGAAGCCGGCGAGGTGGTGACGCTCAACGTCACCGCCGCGGGCCGGGACCCGGAGGCATTCCCGAACCCCGACCGCCTCGACCTGCACCGGGAGGAACCGCCGTTCGACGTGGGCTTCGGCTACGGCTCGCACTACTGCCTCGGCTTCGGGGTCGCGAAGGCCGAGATGGAGGAAGCCCTCAGGCTGCTCACCCGGCGCTGGCGGGACGTCGAGGCCGACGACCCGGCCGAGATCAAGGCCGGCGGCGTGATCGCGGGACCGGAGGTCATCCAGGTCCGCTACCGCGCAACATCCGCGTGAGCGACGCACTCTCGGCCCAGCCCGAGGCCCGGGCGCTTCCGGGTCTCACGCCGGCTTCCCAAACCACGACGACCACCACCGCCAGGACCAGCACCGCCAGGACCAGCACCATCAGGACCGCCATCTACGCCCCGCCGATCGGCCACGATGTCGCGTCCTGGCGACGCCGCCTGGCCCGCATGGACGCGAGCGGGCTGACGGCCGTCTCGGTGTCCGACCATTTCCTGGTCGCGCGCCAGGACCCGGTCCCGGCGCTGGGGGCTCTCGCGATGTGCACCGAGCGGCTGCGGGTCATGGCCCTGGTGCTGTGCAACGACTACCGCCACCCGGTTCTCACCCACAAGGCGGCGAGCACGATCGACGTGCTCTCGGGCGGCCGGTTCGACCTCGGGATCGGCGCCGGCTACCTGGCGGCCGAGTACGCCGCGGCCGGCCTGCCGTACGACGACGCCCGCGTCCGGGTGGACCGGCTGGAGGAGTCGTTGGCGGTCCTCGAGGCGCTGTTCTCCGGGAAGCCCGTCGACCACCACGGCACTCACTACACGGTGACGGGCATCACCGGCACCCCCGCGCCCGTGCAGCGGCCACGGCCACCGTTCATCATCGGGGGCGGCGGCCGGCGAATGCTGACCCTGGCTGGCCGGCACGCGCAGATCGCGGGAATCCACTCGAACCTGCGAGCTGGCACCGCCTACGACGCGGCGGTCATCGAGGACATGGTGCCGGAACGGATCGCTCGGAAGATCTCCTGGGTGCGGGAGGCCGCCGAGCAGTCCGGGCGCGATCCCGACGAGCTGGACTATCTGTCGATCACGTGGACGTGCCGGGTGGTGGACCGTCCGTCGCAGACCGACGCGGCGCTCGCGGAGGTGTGCGCCGCCTATGGCGTCGAGGTGGAGATCGGCCGCGGGTCGGTCGGGCTGCTCGTCGGCACCGTCGAGCAGTGCGTGGAGCAGCTCGAGGAGCGCCGCGAGACGCTCGGGCTCACCTACGTCGACTTCGGCGCGGCGAAGTTCACCGAGGTGGAACCGCTGATCACCGCGTTGTCGGAGCGGTGAGCCGCGGTCCGCGGTTCTGCTATCCCATGACTGGACGGCAGAACCGCGGCCCACTGCCAGCGTGAACGAGCACGTGAGACGGAGGCCCCGGGGTCAGCGGATGGTGGCGCCAGCGTCGACGGTCAGGGTCGAGCCGGTGACGTAGCGTGCCTCGTCGGAGGCGAGGTAGACCAGCGCGTTGGTCACATCGACCGATTCGATCCGGGTCACCGGCAGGCTGTTCATGAAGACCGGGCCCAGGTCCGGACGGCTCTCCAGCAGGCCTGGCAAGATCTGCGAGTGGCCCTGGGGGGTGTCAACCCCGGTCGGAAGCACGATGTTGACCCGCACGTTGCGATTGGACAGCTCCAACGCGAGACAGCGCGTCACCCCGAGTAGCGCGTGCTTGGACGCCACGTATGGCAGATAGAACGGCAGGCCGCGCACGGTGGCCGACGAGCCCGTGATGATGATGCTGCCGCCACCAGAGGCGACCAGATGGGGGATCGAGACCTTGCAGGTGTTCCACACGCCAGTCAGGTTGATGTCCAGAGTGGTCTGCCAGATCTCCGGCGTGACCTCCTCGTGCGGCTGCACGGACGTGACCGACGCGTTGGCGGCGACGATGTCGAGCCGGCCGAGCTCCGCGACACCCGCCTCGACGACAGCGGCAAGCCCGTCGGGATCGCGGACGTCGGCGACAGCGGAGCGCACGCGCCGACCGCGCGCCCGCACCTCCTCGGCGGTCTTCGCCAGCCCTGCCGCGGTACCCATCGGGTATGCCGCGATGTCGAGCTGGCGGCAGATGTCGACGGCGATGATGTCCGCCCCCTCCTCCGCGAACCGCACGGCGTGGGCGCGCCCCTGGCTCTGCGCGGCGCCGGTGATGAAAGCGACCTTCCCGGCCAGTCTCATGCGACCTTCCTCATCGCTGTGTTTCCGTGCGGCGGCGGCCGTCACGCGACCGGCCGGCCGCGACGATTCGTGGCCTCCTGCCCCGTCGGCTGTCCCAGGGGCTGGTTTGGTTCAGGGCGGCCGCCGCATCGGGACGAACAGCCCCTGGGCCTCGACCGTGCGGTGACCGTCCTGGGCGATCCACCCCTGCGCCTCGATCTTGCGTCCGTCCGTCGAGACCAGCCGGCTCTCGCAGACCACCGGGCGGTCCAGCACGGTCCCCCGGCGGAAGTGCACGTCCAGGCGGGCCGTGTAGGCCGGCTCGGCCTCCACCATCACCACCGTGCTCAGAACAACGTCCAGGATGGCGGCGGCGAAACCGCCGTGCAGCCAGTCCGGCGGACCCTCGAACAGCGCGTCCGGCGTCAGCTCGGCGCGCGCCACGCCGTCCCGCACCGTGATCGCCAGTGGGATACCCAACGGGTTGAACGAGAACATTCGCCATGGTTCACCCGCCCTGATCTCCGCTTCGCGCTCGGCGTCGAACGGTTCCTGGTGGGCCCGGTCGCGGGGCAGCGTGTCGAGCGCGTCCGCCAGCCCGTGGATGTCGCCCGCGAGCTCCAGCACGCGTTCGGGCGGCAGGCCGGTGGTCGCCGCGGCGCGCATCAGTCGGCGCGTCGCCGCGGTCAGGACGCCGGCGGCGGCGAGCGGGCTGGGCGGTCCGGCCGTCGTCGTGTCGGCGTCGTCCATCGTGTCGGCGTCGTCCATCGTGTCGGCGTCGGTCATCGCGCTGGCCCTTCAGATGCGACTGGCGGACGTCGCGAGGTTCACCTCGAGCACGGAACCGCTGGTCCTTCCGGGATCGGTCACCAGGTACAGGACCGCCCGGCTGACGTCCTCCGGCTCGATCCACGGCTCTCTCATCGGGCCACGCGCGCCGAGGCCCGACCACCGCCCGGACAGCCCTTCGCCAACCTAGCACTTGCTTGATGGAGCGGGATAGCATACGTCGGGTGCTCAGCCGCGCACCCCCGCGAACACACGACGTGGTTGCCGCGGCGGCGCCAGGCGAGCCGGAAGGATGTGATGACGGTGCGGATCGGCCTCGCCACACCGGTCGTGACGGCGTTCCCCGGGACGTTCTCTCCCTGGGAGCGGACCGCCGGCATCGAGCAGATCAGCCGGCTCGCCCAAGTCGCCGACGACCTTGGCTACCACCACCTGACCTGCAGCGAGCACGTGGCGGTGCCGTCCGCGATCGTCGAGGAGCGCGGCGGCACCTACTGGGACCCCCTCGCCACGCTCTCCTTCCTCGCGGCCCGGACCAGCCGGATCCGGCTCTTCACGAAGGTGCTGGTGCTCGGCTATCACCATCCCGTGGCGTTGGCGAAGCGCTATGGCACCCTCGACCGGATCTCCGCGGGACGGCTGATGCTCGGCGTCGGCGTGGGCAGCCTGCGGGAGGAGTTCGAGCTGCTCGGTGTGCCGTTCGAGGATCGGGGGGCGCGCGCGGACGACGCCCTACCGGCCCTGCGGGCGGCGCTGGCCGGGTCTACTCCCTCCTACAAGGGTGACTACGTGTCGTTCGACGGCATCACGGTCGACCCCTGCGCGGTGCAGCAGCAGGTCCCCCTGCTCGTCGGTGGGCGCACGCTTCGTTCCCTGCGACGGGCGATCACCAGTGCTGACGGCTGGGTTCCGTTCGCGCTGGAGCCGTCCGAGGTCCGCGGCATGCTCGACCGGGTGGAACTCCCGGCCGGCTTCGAGGTCGTGCTCACCACGAAGCCGCTCGACCCCGGCCGCGATCGTGGCTCGATCCTCGACGACCTCGGTGAGCTGACCGCGGCCGGCGCCACCGTCATCTCGGCGACCATGCACAGCCTGTCGTCCGCGCACTTCGCCGAGCAGCTTCAGGCTCTCGCCGACCTCACCGGACTGGGTAGGGCAGCCCCCTGACCAGGTCCCGCGTGGGTCCTACCGATGCCCGGATACCGGCCGACTGAAAGGATTTTGATGATGGACCACGCAACTGGCAGGGTCGCCGGCAAGGTCGCCTTCATCACCGGCGCGGCGCGTGGCCAAGGCCGCGCCCACGCGATCCGCCTGGCGGAGGAAGGCGCCGACATCATCGCCGTCGACGTCTGTGAAGACGTCGACACCGTCGGCTACCCGGGCGCCACCGAAGAAGAACTTGCCGAGACGGCGGCACTGGTCGAGAAGGCGGGGCGGCGAGTCGTAGCGGCGAAGGCGGACGTCAGGGACGTCGACGGCCTCCAAGCGGCGCTGGACCGAGGCGTGACGGAGCTAGGCCGCCTCGACATCGTCGTGGCAAACGCCGGCATCGTCCACGCAGGCGCCCCGACGGAGGAGGTCAGCGAACGTGCGTGGGGGACGATGCTCGACATCAACCTGACCGGCGTCTGGCACACGGCCAAGGTGTCCATCGGGCACCTCACCACGGCCGGCGGCGGGACGATCATTCTCACCAGCTCCATGCTCGGCCTGAGCGGAGGCGCCTACATGGCCGCCTATGCGTCCGCCAAACACGGGCTGGTCGGGCTCATGCATTCGTTGGCCAACGAGCTCGCACCACGGTGGATCCGGGTGAACAGCGTGCACCCCGGCAGTGTGGCGACCCCGATGATCGACAACGAGTTCTTTCTTCGCGTGGCGCGTCCGGACCTCGACAAGCCCACCCTCGCCGACGCCGCCGAGCCGATCGGTCGTAACCACCTGCTGCCGGTGCCAGTGCTGGAGGCGCGCGACATCAGCAACGCGGTCCTGTTTCTCGCCTCGGACGAGGCGCGCTACATCACCGGCGTGGCACTGCCAGTCGACGCGGGAGCAGTGGCGAAGTTCTGAACGGCGCCGAGCGAGTCGCATGGCCCTCCGCGCCTAGGAACCCTCATCGCACCGCGGGACAGAAATGGAGACCAGGAACGTGCAGACACGTCGGCTCGGTGGCGACGGTCCAGCCCTGTCCCTTGTCGGGCTCGGCTGCAACAACTTCGGCATGAAGATCGACCGCGCCGCGAGCGCCACCGTGGTGGGCGCGGCGCTCGACGCGGGCATCACCCACTTCGACACCGCGGAGATGTACGGCGGCGGAAGCTCCGAGACGTTCCTCGGAGCCGCACTGGGCGCACGCCGCGCCGAGGCGGTCATCGCCACGAAGTTCCTGCCACGGCCCAAGGACCAGCCCTACGAGCCCGGCGCCCTGCGGCGGCGGATCCTCGAGGGATGCGAGGGCAGCCTACGCAGGCTCGGTACAGACCGCATCGATCTCTACTACCAGCACTACCCCGACGCCGACGCGCCGCCGGAGGAGGTGCTGGAGACGCTTGACGAACTCGTCCGCGCGGGTAAGGTCCTGCACGTCGCGTCGTCGAACGTGTCCGCGCAGGACATCGCGACCGCGGCCGAGATCTCGGCCGCCAAGGAACTTGTCCGGTTCCGCGGTACGCAGATCGAGTGGAACCTGCTGTCCCGCGACGTCGAGCAGGACACGGTCCCGGCGGCGCGCACGGCTCACCTCGGCATCGTGCCGTACTTTCCGTTGGCTTCGGGAATGCTCACCGGCAAGTACCAGCAGGGCCAGCCCTACCCCGAGGGCTCGCGGCTGAGCACGATGGGATTCTTCGCCGCTGTTGCCACCGCCACCAACTTCGAGCGGGTCGCCGCGCTCACGTCCTTCGCCCAGGAACGGGGTCACACGGTTCTCGAGCTTGCCATCGCCTGGCTCGCCGCCCAGGACGGCGTCACCTCCGTCATCGCCGGCGCGACACGCCCGGAGCAGGTGCATGCCAACGCCAGGGCTGCCGCCTGGGAGCTGACCGCCGCGGACCTCGCCGCGATCCCGTGACCCTCCGGCGTGTGGGGACGGTGCCGATCTTGATCCAGGCGAAGTAAGACGGGCGAGGCTTCGCCCTTCTGACTCCCTCGACGTGAGACGCCATACACTCGGCCGCCTCCGGTCGGGTGGGTGGTAAAAGACCGTTGACGTCGGGTACAGGCCGAACGCATCACCAGTCTTCACGACGGAATTGCGGCCGAGGGTGGCGGTCAACAGGGAAGATCCCCGCGCGTGCGGGAACGACGTAGGGACGCACGTCCCATGACGACGGTCCGGCCGGCCTCGGAAGATCCCCGCGCGTAAGGGCACGGACAGAGGCGACGGCGACCGTCTCATTTCCAGGTTTGAAGCTCTGCATTAATGGACGACAGGCCCCGCCAGCGCGGACCCAGGCTGGCCTGGAGAATCGGGCTGGGGCGGGTACGGAACGTTTGCTATCCGAGCGGGATGGCGTTCACAACGGTCTCGCGCCTTGTGGCGAGATTGATCCCGACCCCACCATCGCAGAAGTCCGGCGCTCCGGTTCCGCCGTCGAGAAAGTCGTTGGCCGGACCTCCCCTGATGGTGTCCGCTCCGTCCCCGCCGTTGAGATAGTCGTTACCGCCGGCCGTCCCGCCGGCGGAGGCGCTATTCAAGTCAACGTTGTCGCCGAATACCGTATCATTGCCGCCGCGACCGTCGATGACGTCTCCCCCCGCCGACGTCGTTGTGATATCAAAGACAGCACTGTCGCCGATCAGAAAGTCGCCGGCGCTGCCCCCGAACAGCCAGTCGTTGCCCGCGCCGATCGCACCCCCGCCCGTTTCATCGTCAATAAAATGGTCGCCAATGGCGGCGAACCCTCCGTCCGGATCCAGGTCCAGGAAATCGTCGCCGTGGTCTCCAATCGCCTGCCGGCCGGCCCTCGCTGTCGCCGATCAGAAGGTCGCCGGTGCCCGCTCCACCGAGGAGCACGTCGTTGCCGGCGCCGATGGCCGTTTTGCGCGCGACCGAATCTCCGACAATGGTGTCATTCCCGTTGCCGCCGTCGAGGTAGTCACGTCCACCACCGATCGCGTCGCTGGCACGGAGGCTCAGGCTGTCGCCAGCGATGTGGTCGTTTCCGTCGCCACCGAAGATCGTGTCTATACCGCCACCTGTCGCGGTGCCGCCGGTCGTGCGTGAGTCGCCGACCATGTCGTCATCGCCGGCACCGCTGACCAGCAAGTCCTCACCACCACCGTTGGCGTCGCCGCTGGTGGCCCGGACGTCCCCCATTACAAGGTCGCCGCCGTCACCGCCGTCGATGCGGTCGTTACCGAGCCCACCGGTGAGGATGTCGTCGCCGCCCAGACCGCAGATCAGGTCGTCGCCGCTCCGGCCGTCGATCTGGTCCGGACCCGCGGTACCTACAATCACGTCCCGGCCCGGAGTCCCGATCGTCGGTACCCCGGGGGTAGCCACGATAGTTGCGCTTGCTCCGAAGCACGTCGGCACCTGCGCGTTCGCCGTTCCGGCGACAGGACCTACCAGAGTGGCGACCGCGATGCCTGCCACGCTGACCGACCCTGACAGCATCCGCCGGCCCCCAGGCCCCATCCCGTCTGCCGGCTCTAGTCTTTCGTAAGGCCGTTTTTCGTGGCCACGGTCCCGGCGTACTGGTTCCGTCCTCTTGATCCATCCCCACTCCCGTATATAACTGCTACCGAGGTTAATAGTTGATCTCAGCAAAGCGGTCGGCGCCTTGACTGTCACGGCTATCGGGGTGTGTCGCGCGGCATCGAGGCAACGCCGAGGGAAAGCCGATGGAAGCGCGGGAGACAAGTCCGTATATCGTGAGCCGCTGACCGGCTGGGTGATCACCTGCGACGCGCCGCATACCGTGAAGGCGCACGCTGAGCTGATCGCCACCGAGCTCGGCGCGCACTTCGTGTTCACCGTCAAGGGCAACACCGCCGCCCTCGCCGCCGACTGCCGCCGCGCGGCCGACTGGACACGCGTCAAGGCCGGCCACACCGCCGAGGGCCGCGCGCACGGCCGGCACGAGAAACGCACGATCCAGCTCACGGAAGCCAGCGACCAGGTCCGCGCCCGCCACCCGCACGCCCGCACCGTCGCCCGCATCCGCCGCCACGTCACCCGCACCGTGACCAAGGGGAAAGGAACCAGGCGGGTCACGAAGAAGATCCCGACCGTGGTCACCGTCCACGTGATCATCAGTCTGGCGATGAGCGAGGTCAGCGCCGCCGAACTCGCCGGCTTCGTCCAGGGACATTGGACTGTGGAGAACCGCGTCCACTGGGTCCGCGATGTTACGTTCCGTGAGGACGCTTCCAAATCCCAGGCTGGCCCGTCGGGCTGATCCGCCTCGCCGGCTACACCCGGATCGCCCCCACCATCCGCAACATCCGCCACGACACGGCCCTGCTCATCGAGATCCTCGGTTTCAAAAACCCCGCTTGACCAGCATCAACAACTTTGCAGTACGCCCTGGCATCACGGTCTGATCCGCGCCTGCCGTCGGCACCGGTAACATGCTGTCATGTCATCATTGACGCTGGCATTCCTCTGTGCTCTTCTGGTAGTCGTGAGGTTTGCGCAGGCGTCCATGACTACATCTTCGAATGCAGCCGATGCCCGGTCCGGCGATCGCATCCTGACGCCGTCCCCCTGTTCCACATGGGCTGCCAGAGCGCGATGCTGATGGCGCCGCTCGCCAACGATGCGTCCGTCTGCCTGGTGGAGCGGTTCAGCGCCTCGGGATTCATGCCGACGCTGAGATCGTGGACGCAAGCCAGCCGTTGGATGGTGCGGTGCACAGCGCGGCGCAGGGAGGAAAGATAATGAGCAAGTCGCTATCCGAAAGCCAAACGCTCGCCGCGGAGCCGCCGGCACGTCCTGATTTTCCGGCGTTCGACCCGCTGGCGCCGGACCAGAGAGGCGACCCATATCCGGTCCTGTTCCTGGCGCGCCAGGAACGGCCGGTGTTCTGGATGCCCGCCCAGCAGACGTGGTGCGTCACCCGGCACGCGGATGCGCTCGCCGTGCTCAGCGATCCCGAGACTTACTCGAGCAGGAACATGGGAGGGAGGCAGGCGGACCCGCCGCCGGGCTTTCGCGACAGGCTGCCGGACGGCTACCCGACGCGGGTCAACTTCGCCGGTATGGACCCGCCCGAGCACACCCGGATGAGGCGCCTGGTCCAGCCCGCGTTCACCCCGAAGGTCCTGCGTCAGTACGAGCCCATCTTTGCGTCCGTGGCCGAACGCCTGCTGGACGAGGCCGCCGCCCACGGGGAACTCGACCTGATCCGCGAGTTCGGAGGCGCGTACGCGGGGACCTCGATCGCCGGCATGTTCGGCCTGGCGATCGACGACTACGAGCGGTATGAGCGCTGGATCGCCGCCAGCCTCGCCGTTGGCTTCCCGCCGCCCGCCGGCTATGACGAGCCGGAGAGCGAGACGCTGAGGCGCGCCGAGACGCTCGTCGAGGTCGACGAGTACCTCAGCGACCTGATCACCGCGGGCAGGTCGTCCGCCGGCCAGGACTTCCTTTCGACGATGATGCGCGCCGGCGACGGCGAGCCGTCCCTGACGGACGCCGAGATCAAGGGAACCCTGTGCCTGCTGCTGCTGGCCGGGACGCACACGACGTCGAACCTGATCGCCAACATGACGCTGACCCTGCTCGCGGACCGTCCCCGGTGGGACGCGGTGCGCGAGCACCCCGAGACGATCCCTGCTGTGGTCGAAGAGTCGCTGCGACTGCGCGGGCCGAGCCGCGGCGTGTACCGGCAGACGACCCGTGACGTCGAGCTCGGCGGCCAGCGCATTCCGGCCGGGGAGGCGATCTACGTCAGCCTCGCCTCCGCCAACCGCGACGAGGCCGTCTTCCGCGAGCCTGCGGCCTTCGATCCCGGGCGGCCCAACCTGAGCAGCCACATCGCGTTCAGCCGGCGGGTCCACTTCTGTCTCGGGGCACCGCTGGCGAGGATCCTCGCGGCGATCGCACTGCGCCTGTTCGTGAGCCGCTTCCCGGACATGGAGGTGATTGGCGGCCAACGGTTCGAATGGACCGCCAACGCGCTCCAGCCGAAGCTGCTGAGCGCCCGCGTCCGGCTCCGGTGAGTTCAGCTGCGCCGGCGTCCGGGGCCAGCATCGTCCCGTTCCGGATCGCCGTGTCCGCGGCCGAGCTGGAGGATCTGCAACGGCGGCTGGCCACGGTGCGCTGGCCGCCGGAGGCGCCGGGCGCCGGCTGGGAGGACGGGGTGCCGCTCGGGTACCTGCGCGAGCTCGCCGAGTACTGGCGGACCACCTACGACTGGCGGCGCCACGAGGCGCGGCTCAACTCGTTCGCTCAGTTCACGACCGAGATCGACGGGGCACGCGTGCACTTCCTGCATGTGCGCTCGGCCGAGCCAGATGCGCTGCCGCTCGTCGTCACCCACGGGTGGCCGGGTTCGATCGCCGAGTTCATCGACGTGATCGGCCCGCTGGCCGACCCGCGCGCGCACGGCGGCGACCCCGGCGACGCGTTCCACGTCGTCGCGCCCTCGATACCGGGTTACGGCTTCTCCGGCCCGACGCGCGCACCGGGCTGGGACGTCGCCCGGGTGGCCCGCGCCTGGGCCGAACTCATGTCACGCCTCGGTTACCAGCGCTACGGCGCCCAGGGCGGTGACTGGGGCTCGGCGGTCTCCCAGCAGCTGGCCCGCGTCGCGGCCGGGCGCATCGTTGGCCTGCACCTGAACCTGCTGATGACCGCCCAGCCAGCTGCGGGCCCCGGGCCGGCCGACCTGTCCGGCGCGGACCGCCGCGCCGCGCAATCGCTGATCGAGTTCCGGACGTGGCGGTCCGGCTACCAGCTCGTCAACGCGACCCAGTCGCAGACGCTGGCCTACGCGCTGACCGACTCGCCCGTCGGTCAGCTGGCATGGATCGTCGACAAGATGATGGAGTGGTCCGCTGCACGCCACGCGCCCGAGGAGGCGGTCGACCGGGACCTGATCCTGACCAATGTGATGCTGTACTGGCTCACCCGAACCGCGGGATCCTCGGCGCGTCTGTACAAGACGCTGACCTCCGCGCAGCCGCCCGCGACGCGCATCGAGGCACCGACCGCGGTCGCGGTCTTTCCCAGCGATATCGCCCGGCCGGTGCCAGCATGGGCGCAGCAGCAGGCGAACGTCGTCCGCTGGACCGAGTTCGAACATGGCGGCCACTTCGCGGCGCTCGAAGCGCCAAATCCGCTGGTTCATGACATCCGCGCGTTCTTCCGGCAACTCAGGCGTTGACCCGCGCCTCCGGCGAGGCCAGCGCGCGGCGCTGGCCTCGCCGGACCGCCAGGCAGTGCCGGACTGCCGGAAAAGAAGGAGGCAGCGACCTTGGCACCCCTCGACTTGGCGACCGCGACCGTGGCGGAGCTGCTGCGCGACCGCGCCACCGAGATGCCGGATTCGCCGTTCTTCAGGTGTGAGCGCGACTGGATCTCATACCTGGAACTGGACCAGCGCAGCAAGCGCCTGGCCGCGAGCCTCGCCGCGCTGGGCGTCGAACGAGGCGACCGCGTTGCGATCTTGGCCACCAACCGCGACGCGCACGCCGAGCTCTTGTTCGCCGCGGCGAAGGGGGCGATGATCCACGTCCCGCTGAACCCGTACCTGAAAGAGGACGGGCTCATGCACCAGCTGCAGGTGACGACGCCACGGGCGGTGATTGCCGACGAGGACGGGTACGCGATGCTCGAGCGCCTCTGGCCCCGGCTTTCCGGCTTCGTCGCCCACGTCGTCGCCCTGGAACCTCGCGCATCCTCCGAGGAACGATTCAGCTCGCTCGGTTACGGCGAACTGCTCGCGGCGGATGGCTCATCCGGCCGCCGGGCCCGCAAAGGCGATCCGCTGGCGATCTAGTTCACGTCCGGGACATCGGGTCCCCCGAAGGGCTGCCTGCTGAGCCATGGCTACTTCATCGAGGGCTCACGGTCGTTCCGCGAGGGCGGGCACTTCGCCGAAGGCGATCGCCACATGACGTCCAACACCCCTGTTTCACGCGGCAGCGCCCGTGGCGTCGGTGATGCCCGCGCTGATCATGCACGGATCGGTGTACGTTCCGGCGCGCTTCAGCGCATCGAAGTTCATGCGCGAGGCCCGTGAGCAGCACGTGTCGGTCGTGTGGGGAACCGGCGCTGCCGGAATGGCGATCCTCGCCCAGCCTGCGCGGGCGGATGGCGCCAGTCACCCGACCCGGCTCGCGTGCTTCTTTCCTTTCATCCCGACGCTCAGCGGGTGTTCCGTGCGCGCTTCGGTACCGAGATGGGGTGCCAGGCCTACGGCCAGACCGAGCTGATGAGCATCGCGCTCAGCCCGCCCGGCCTGGCCGCGCACGCCGGGGAACTCGGCAAGCCCTCACCGTTCGTCGAGCTCACCCTGCTGGGCGAGGACGGACAGCCGGCCGCGGCCGGAGAGATCGGCGAGATCGCGGTGCGCCCGCGTATCCCCCAGCTGCTGTTCGACGGATACTGGGGCCAGCCGGAAGCGACCCGCGAGGCGATCCGGGAGGGGTGCCTCTTTTCCAAAGCCGCATTTATGGTGAATAGCAACTAAAGCTTACCCATCCTCGGCGCGCCCCTATCATTCCTGGCGTTTCGATACACCACGGAGTGTGATCGCCGCAGGTCGGTGGTTGCCTGGCCGTCGACGGGAGGTGCCGGCGGGAAGCGGCTCGCCGCCGGGTCCGTCGGTGTTCGTCCGGTTCGAGGATCATGGGCGAGGTTGGTGCCCTTGTCCCGGATGGCGCGGAGGCCCTGCGGTGGCGGTAGTGGTGACGGTCGAGCTGGTCGACGAGGACGGCAGCAGGGTCCCGGTGGACCCCGAGACCGCCGCCCTGCTCGCGGGGCCGAACGAGCTGTACGCCTCGCTGGTCGGTTGGACGCTCGAGGGCGCCGGCGCGCTCGACCACGGCGAGCGGGAGAAGACGCTCGAGAAGGACAGCCGGGAACTGCAGCGCTCGCTGCTGGAGACCACCTTCGCCCTCGACACCGCCCGCGAGCAGCGCGTCGAGTATCTGGTGTCTGAGGCAGGGATCCGCCACGGCGGCACCGAGACCGGCCACGACCGGCGCGTGACCAGTATCTTCGGTCCGGTCCGGGTGTCCCGGCTCGCGTACCGCAACCGCCGTGAGGCGAACCTCTACCCCGCCGACGCCCGCTGGGCGCTCGCCGAGGACACCTACTCCTTCGGGATGCGCGCCCTGGTCGCCTACCACGTCGCGACCAGCGGCTACGGCCAGACCCAGGAGATCATCGCCCAGCGCACCGGCTTCACCGTCGGCCTCGCCCAGATCACCCAGATCGCCCACGACCTCGCTCGCTGGGTGCCCGACTTCTACGACCAACGCGCCCTGGGCGCCACCGACCTCGCCCCCGGCGACATCCTCGCGATGCAGGGCGACGGCAAGGGCATCGCCCCGCGCCCCGAGCACCGCGAAGAGCGACAGTACCCACCCCGGGGTCAAGAAGATAGCCGAGATCGTCGCCGTCACGACCTTCACCCCCGCCGCCCGGACCACCGAGGACATCGCCGCCCCCGCCGCCCGCCGCGCCGAGCACCCCGGGCCCACAGCCCGGGACACGTGGGTCTCCGCGTCGATCACCGACGACATCCCCGCCGTCATTGGCCGGGCGTTCGACGAGGCCGACTGGCGCGACCCCCACCCCGACCACCAGCGGATCTTCCTCGTCGACGGCAACCACCAGCAGATCACCGCCATCGGCGAACACGCGAAGAAACGCGGCCTGAAAGTCCCGATCATCATCGACTACATCCACGTCGCCGAGTACGCCCGCAAGGCCGCCGTCCAGCTCAACCGCGGCAAGACCGCCACCGAGATCAGCCAGTGGGGCGACGGGCAGCTCCCGCGGATCACACACGGCCGCGCCAAGGCCGTCGCCGCCACCCTCGCGTCGCTCGCCGCGAAGCGGCGCACCCACCCGCGCACCCGTGACCAGGACTTCTCCGACGTCGACCGGGCAGTCACCTACCTCACCAACAACCACCAGCACATGCGCTACGACCAGGCCCTCGCGAACGGCTGGCCGATCGCCACCGGACTGATCGAGGGCGCCTGCCGCCACGTCATCGAGGACCGCTTCGGCATCACCGGCGCCCGCTGGTCCCCCGACGGCGCCGAGGACATCCTCAAACTCCGCGGGACCCGCGGGCTGCCATGGGCTGCGCGGGTCCCGCGATCGGGATAATTCAGAGGCTTTCGAGGAAGGCGAGCAGCGGGTCGCTGGGGGGGGCATAGCGGCCGGCCGGGACGCCAGCGGGTGTCATGCGGGCCAGGGCCTGCTCCTTCAGCTTCATGTCGGCGTGGATGTAGGCCTGGGTCGACTTGGTGCTCTCATGGCCGAGCCAGAGCGCGAGGACGGCGATGTCGACGCCTGCATGCAGCAGGCTCATTGCGGTGGAGTGCCGGAGGGTGTGTGGGGAGATCTTCTTCGCGGCCAGGGACGGGCAGTTCCTGGCCGCGATCCCGTGGTATTTCGTGAGGCGGGCCTGGATGGCGTCAGGGGACAGCGGCCTGCCCTGGCGGGTGCAGAACAACGGGGTGTCCGGGTTGCTCCCGCGTTCGGCCAGCCAGTCGCGCAGTGCCGCGACGGTGGACGGCTCAAGGGGCGTGTGGCGTTCTTTCCGGCCCTTGCCGAGGCAACGGACATTCGCTTCGCGGTCGAGGTGGACGTCGCCGCAGGTCAGCTGGGTGGGCCGGAGCCAGTGAGATGAAGAGGCGACTCCTGGCATGCGCTGCCGGGGTAGGGGTCCTGTTCCTCGGTCAGAAGGTTGATGTCGCCGGCCGGCCGCGCGTCAGCAGGGCGCCTCCGGGGAACGGCCGTGGTACGAAGTCTGCCAGGTACGTGCCGCCGTCGAAGTCCTCGGCGGTGATCGGTGCGTGTACCTCGCTGACCAGCGGCCCGATTTCCTTGGCCACCGGGACGAGAGCCGCGAGGTCGAATCCGTAGAGTTCTGCTATGTTGCCGGCGAGTATCTTGCGCGCATCCTCGACCGGGACCTTGTTCAGCGCCCACTTGATATGGGTCTTCGACTGCGGTGTGGAGCCCTCCTCGTGCGGGTAGTCCGAACCCCACATGATCCTGTCGAGCCCCACCCGGTACCGCTGCGCGAAGGTCTTCGGCGAGGTTCCGGCGCTGGCCCCGTACCAGACATGGCGCCGCACGTACCCGGTCGCCGACAGGGAAAGGCTGTCAGTCACCTCGTCGCCGAACATGCCCATCGTCCGGTTGGTGGAGTCGGACCGCATTCCCGGCAGCATCATGTCAAGCCCGGCGCCCACCTGCAGCGGCCAGTCGATACCCGACTCGGTCGGCACGAGCTTCAGCCCCGGGTGGCGTTCCAGAACACCGCCAAGAATGAGCTGCTGCAGACTGAACTGGCTCCACAGGCCCCCCGCCGTCAAGGTGAGGGCCTTGGCGCCGGGCTGGTCCATCGGCATATCCGGAATGGCGACGTTGTGGGTGGCGATCGGGAAGTCGAGTTCCTCGCACACCGACCAGAGCGGCTCGTAGCACCGGTGGTTCAGCGGCGGCACGACGTGGCCCGGCGGCACGGTGGCGAGCAGCGCGCCGCCGAAGTGCCCGGTGCCGACCGCCCAGCGGATCTCGGCCACGGCGGCGTCGACGTCGTTCGGCAGGATCTGGACCAGCCCCCGCCGACGCTTCGGCGCCAGCGCCACGAAGTCGGCGAGCCAGCGGTTGTGCGCCTGCACGCCGGCCCAACGGCGTTCGAACTCGGCCGCCGTCTTCGGCAGCCCGATGACGATCAGCGCGCTGGTGGGGAAGAACGGAGGAATGGTGTTGGGGAAGAGGATCTCGGCGGCCACGCCGTCGGCGTCCTGCTCGGCGAGCCGGAAGTCGCTGTCCCAGTTCCGCTTCGCTGTGGCGTGGATGAGGTCGTCGAACGGGCTGCCGTAGGAGTCGGCCCACGCGTCGAACTCGTCATGCCACCGGGCCGGCAAGTAGGACTTGTAGTCGCGTAAATCGGCTCCGGCATGACAGTCCGATGAAATTACAACATAACGGTCGATCGTGTCCCAGGTTTCGCTCACGAAGCTTGCCTTCCGGTCGAACCTGTGAAGCATCCGATGCAACGCTATAGACCTGGATTCGACGGTTGCCGTGCGCAGCCGAGGCTTCGAGTCCGGGTCGGGCCGTCAACTCGTGGGAATGTCGCGGAGCAGGAACGACAGTACGGTGCTCTCGAACTCCTCCTTGCGCTCGATCATGGCCCAGTGGCCACAGTCGTGGAACACGTGGAGCTCGCAGCGTGGAATGAACCGCAGCGGGGTCAGCGCACCGTCGAGCGGGGTGACCCGGTCATCCCGTCCCCAGGTGATCAGCGTCGGGACCTTGATGTTCGCCAGCATCCCGAGCGCCGCCGGGTTGCCGACCATCATCGAGCGGATGCCGCGGAGCATCTCGGTGTTGTACATCCGCCGGATGCCGGCCAGCGCAACCGGATCCGTCGCCTGCTCCCAGCGCATCTTGACGAACTCGTCGGTGAGCACCGACGTGTCGTACACCATCGACTCCATCCACTTGATGAGCCGATCATGAGTGGGGTCCTCGACGAACTCGACGAGCAGCTTGATGCCCTCGCTCGGCGTCGCGCTGAACAGCGGAATGCCGACACCGCCGATCGTGACCAGCCGGGTGACGCGGTCGCCGTGCTCGGCCGCGACCCGGGCACCCACCCCGCCGCCCATGGAGTTCCCGAGGATCGGCACGGCGTCCAGCCCGAGGGCGTCCAGGAAGGCGATCACCGCCTCCGGCGCGACCAGCGCCGGATTGGTCTCCGGAGCGTAGCTCTTCCCGAATCCGGGCAGGTCCAGAGCCAGCGTGCGGAAATGCCGGGCGAACGCCGGGAAGTTGCCCCGGTAGTTCGCCCAGCCGCTGACACCCGGCCCCGAGCCGTGCAGCAGGAGCAGCGGCGGCCCGTCACCCGCCTCGTGGTAGTGCAGCTCGCCGAGCGGTGTGCTGACGGTCCGGCTCGTCGAGGCGAAGGTCAGTTCGGCCATGGTTGTCCTTTCCGACTTCTGCGGGCGGGGGCTTCCCTCGCGCCGGACTCGGCCCGCGCCCGCTCGATCATGTCCAGGGCCGCGAGGTAGGAGAAGACCATGCAGGTACCCACCGGGGTGCCCGGGCCGGGGTAGGTGTCGCGGGTCATCGACGCCATCGTGTTCCCGGCGGCGTACAGACCGCCGATCGTGGTGCCGTCCGCGCGCTGCACCCGAGCGGCGGTGTCGGTGACCAGGCCGCCCTTCGTGCCCAGGTCCGACAGGCCGAACTGGACGGCCTGGAACGGCCCGTTCTCGATGGCCACCAGCGCCGGGTTGGGCCCGGTGCCGCTCGCGAAGAACAGGTCGTAGGGGTGCTCCCCACGGGTGAAGTCCTCGTCCTTGCCGTTGCGGGCGAACCCGTTGAACCGGTCGACCGTGCGCACCAGGTTCTCGGCCGGCACCCCGATCGCCGCCGCGAGACCCTCCAGGGTGTCGGCCGTCCGCCAGGTACCCGCCTCGACGTACGCGTCCCGGTCAATGATCGGAACGGTTGACATCGCCGGCAGCTCGGTACCGAAACGCCCGTCGAAGACCAGCCAGAAGGGCACGTGCGAGACACCGGTCGCCTCGCCGGCGAGCACCGCGCGGCCCATCTGGTCATACGGCAGCGACTCGTTCGCGAAACGCTCGCCGGCGCTGTTGACGAAGATGCCGCCGACCAGGCCCAGGGTGAACGTCGACGTGCCGTCCGGATGCGTCAGACCGGGAGACCACCAGCACTGGTCCATCAGGTCGACGGCGGCCCCGATCTCGACCGCCGCCTCGATCGGCCGCCCGCTGCCGCCGGGCGCGCCCATCGACCCGAGCACATCACCGGGAACCTGGTAGCGCGCGCGCATCTCGGCGTTGCGCTCGAAGCCACCCGCCGCCATGAGCACCCCGTGGCGGGCCCCGATCCGACGGTCCTGGCCGTCGACGGCGGCGACCACCCCGACCACCCGGTCACCGTCGACGATCAGCGATGTCATCGGCGTGCTCGCCCGCGGGTCGCAGTGCCCCGTGCCCTGACAGGCCAGTAGCAGCCGGCCGATGAGGGCCTGGCCGCCGGAGAGCTCCGCCGGATCGGGCAGGCCGAGGCGCTCCGTCGGCAGGGCCGGCCGCAGCACGTCGGCCAGCTCGCCCAGCTCGGTCCGGTCCATGTCGACCGGGAAGATGTCCCGGCCGAGCGGCAGGCTGTTCGGGGCGGTGTCGAAGTAGTCCGGGAACGGCCGGTACTCGAACGGCAGCACCGGGTTCTTCTCCAGCTCGGCCACCATCGCGGGCGCCGAGTCGAGGAACGCGTCCTGCAGGGCCGCGCTCTCCTCGCCCACCACCGCCCGCAGGTACTCCCGGGCCTCGTCCGCCGAGTCCTGCACGCCGGACCGGCGCAGCGCCGGGTTGCCGGGCAGCCACAGACCGGCCCCGGAGTACGCGGTGGTGCCACCGAACCGGTCGGTGCTCTCCAGGACGACAGTCGCCAGTCCCGCCGCGGCGGTCACGTAGGCGCCGGTCAGGGCACCACCACCCGACCCCACCACCACCACGTCCACAAGTTCGTCGAATTCAGCTGCCACCAGGTCCTCCAGGGATGTCGGCACGTGCGCTGACGGCCCGGCTCACCTGCCGTGCCGGCCCCGGGCCCGCCAAGCCGGCGCGGAGTTCCTCACGTCACCTGTCCCGGTGGCGTGAACCGCCCGGGCTCCCTGTTCTCCGCGTTCTCCGCTTGGTTTCTCAGCTCGACGCGGATCAGATCAGCGGGTCCATGCCCGGGCCGAGGCCCATCGCGTTCACCGAGTAGTTGAACAGGGACGGCTCCAGCGGCGTGTTCGCCGTGTGGTGCCGGGCCGAGTGGGCGTCACGGAAGATCCGTGACATGGGGTGGCTCGACGCGATGACACCGGCACCGGCACGGTCGAACAGGTCGTCGATCGCCGCCACCGCCCGGGTCGTGCCGAGGATCTGGTCCCGGCGGGTCCGGATCCGCTGGTCCATGGTCACCTGAGCGCCGGCCTGCACGGTCTCGTACATCTCGCTGAAGTCGCGCATCAGCAGCAGCCGGCAGGCGTCGACCTCACGCGCGGCCTCACCGATCTTCGCGATCGTGTACGGGTCCTTCTCCAGCGCCTTGCCGTGCGCGGAGCTCTCCCGGGTCGCATAGAACGCGAGCGCCTCGTCGACCATGCCCTGCGCCAGGCCCAGCACCGGTGCGGTGATCGCCGTCGAGAACATGTTGCCGAAGCTCAGCGCGTACAGCGGCCCGTCGTTACCGAAGTTCTCCGGCCGCTGCTGGGTCACCGGCAGGGTGCGGTACGCCGGCACGAAGACGTCGTCGACGATGATGTCGTTGCTGCCGGTGCCACGCAGACCCAGGGTGTCCCAGGTGTCCTCGATGACGTAGTCCTGGCGGGGCAGCCACACCGGGCCACCCATGGTCAGGGACCCGTCCTCCTGCTTGATCTTGGTGCCGAGCACCACCCACTGACAGTGGTCCGAACCGGACGAGTACTGCCACCGCCCCGTCAGCCGGTAACCACCCTCGACCGGCGTCAACACCCCGGCGGGCATGTAGGTCGAGCTCACCAGCGTGTCCGGGTCCTCGCCCCAGATCTCCCGCTGCAGGCGGTCGTCACACCCGGCGATCTGCCAGGGGTGCACCCCGACGACACCGGCCACCCAAGCCGCCGAACCGTCGGCGGTGCCGATCGCCATGACCGACTCGTAGAACTCGCGCGGGTCGCCCTCCAGCCCGCCGTAGCGCTTCGGCTGCAGCAGCCGCATCAGGCCGGTGGCGACGAGATCCTTGATGGTGGCCTCCGGCAGCCGCCGGTTCGCGTCACCCTGCGGGGCGCGGTCACGGATGTCCGGGAGCAGGTCTCGTACCTGCCCGAGGACCTCACCCGGAGCAACGTTAGCCATGCGAGAGCCTCTTCCTTCTCGTACCGACTGACTCAGGCCGATCGCGACGGTGTCAGATCGACCGGAGCAGCCAGATCCTCGACGCGGACCGGTGCCGCGTCACTCGTCGCGCCGGAGGGAACGGTACCGGCGCATCCCGACCGCTTCCGGTCTTGTCCTGAAGAGCGGGATGACCGGCCGGCCGGACGTCGCCACGTCACGAAAGGCCGTCAGGTCATGAAGGAGGAGTTGACCATGTCGCGGGCCCGGCCGGGCGGATCCGCGTTCAGCCGAAGCGGGCCAGGCCCGCGTCGACGGCGGACCCGCGCGCCGAGCGCACGTCGAATCCACCGTCTCCCCAGCCGCGGACCTCGACGGTCTCGCCCGGGTAGACCGGCGCGACGAAACGCCCTTCGAGCAGCGTGAGGTCGGCCGGATGCGCCCCGGCCTCCGCCGCGGCTACCAGGGTGGACGCGGCGAGCGTGGCGAGACCGTGCAGGATTGGCCGGTCCTGGCCGATCGCCCTAGCCGCGGCCGGGTCGACGTGGATGTGGTGACGGTCGCCCAGCAGGCGGTAGAGCACGGCGGCGTTGGCGGCGACGGGCAGCTCACGACGCCAGGTGGGGTCCTCGGCGCGCGGCGCTGGCCGGCCAGGTCCGCGCTCGCCGCCGAAGCCGCCCACCCCTGGGGCGAACAGTGACCAGGTGGTGATGAACGAGCGGCTTTCCACCACGACGTCGAAGACCGCCGCGCTTCCCTTGTCCCACACGTCGCCGACGCGCGCCGACATGGTCAGCTCGCCCTCGGCCGGCAGCGGCGCGAGCACCTCCAGCCGCTGCGCCCCGTGCAGCGCCGTGCCGACCTGGAAGGCCCCGGCCGTGCCGAGCAGGTCCGGCGCCCACTGCGTGAGCGTGAGCGCGAACGGCGGGAGGACCCGGAGGTCTCGCTCGAAGACCAGGTCGAGCTGATCGGGCCTGGCGCCGATCGCGAGCGCGAACAGGATGGCGTCCCGGTCGGTCCAGCCGACGGTTCGCTCGCCAAGGTGACGGCCTCGCCAGTCACCGGCGGTGACGATCGTGGACGCGGTCGCCTCGGCGCTCACGACCGGGCCCCGTAGGCCGGTTCAGGCACCGCTGCCTGGGCCAGCAGGCTGCGCAGGGTGTCTCCGATCGCGGCCGCGTCCCAACGCGCACCGAGGTCCTTGGCCGGCCCGTGGCGCCATGCCTCCTCGACGCAGATGCGGCCACCTTCGATCTCGATGACCCGGCCGGTGACGTCCGCGGCGTCGACGCTGGCCAGCCAGGCCACCAGGGGCGAGACGTTCGCCGGGTGCATCGCGTCGAACTCGCCCTCGGGCACCTCCATCTTGGCGGCGAACGGCCCCTCCGTCATGCGTGTGCGCGCCGACGGCGCGATCGCGTTGACGGTCACTCCGTAGGAGCGCAGCTCCTCGGCGGCGACGAGGGTGAGCCCGGCGATGCCGGCCTTGGCGGCGGAGTAGGTAGCCTGCCCGACGCTGCCCTGCAGGCCCGCGCCGGAGGACGTGTTGATGACCCGCGCCGCGCGCGCCCGTCCCGCCTTGGCCTCGGCCCGCCAGTAGACGCCGGCGTGCCGCAGCGGGGCGAAGTGTCCCTTGAGGTGGACCCGGATGACCGCGTCCCACTCGTCCTCGGTGGTGTTGACCAGCATCCGGTCACGGACGAACCCAGCGTTGTTGACAAGGATGTCGAGTCCGTCGAACGTGTCGATCGCCTGCCGGACCATCGCCTCGGCCGCGACGAAGTCGGCCACGTCCGCGCCGTTGGCGACCGCGCGGCCACCGGCCGCGTGGATGGCCGCCACGACCTCCTCCGCCGGGGTCTGTGACGCGCCCTCCCCCGCGCCCGAGGTACCGAGGTCATTGACCACCACGGCCGCGCCCTGACGGGCCAGCTCCAATGCGTGTTCCCGTCCGAGACCGCGTCCGGCGCCGGTGACGATCGCGACCCGGCCGCTCAGAAGGCCACTCATTCCAGTGCTGCTCCCGTCCCTCGTCGTGTCCGCACCGCCGGCTGGCAACACGGCCCGCCGGGGCGGGCGCTGCTACGCTACCAAGCAATCGCTAGCTTAGGAAGTTGGCCGAATGAGCATCTCAACCCGCCTGGTGGACGGCCAGATCGCCGTGGTCACCATGGATTTCCCACCGGTCAACGCGCTGCCCGTGCAGGGCTGGTACGGCGTCGCGGACGCCGTACGGACGGCGCCGGACGAGCAGAGTGCCCGCGTCGTCGTCCTGCGCGCGGAGGGCCGCGGTTTCAACGCCGGCGTCGACATCAAGGAGATGCAGCGGACCCAGGGCTTCGACGCGCTGATCGGCGCCAACCGCGGGTGCTACGCGGCGTTCAAGGCCATCTACGAATGCCCGGTGCCGGTCATCGCGGCGGTCAACGGCTTCTGCCTCGGTGGCGGCGTGGGCCTGGTGGGCAACTGCGACACCATCGTGGCCAGCGATGACGCCTACTTCGGTGTTCCGGAGGTCGACCGGGGCGCGCTGGGCGCGGCCACCCACCTGGCACGGCTCGTTCCCCAGCACCTGATGCGCACCATGTACTACACCAGTCGAACGATCAAGGCCGCGGACCTGGTCCAGCATGGGTCGGTTCTCGAGGTCGTCCCGCGCGAGCGGCTGGACGACGTCGCACTCTCGCTGGCACGTGAGATCGCGGCCAAGGACCCTCGGGTGATCCGGGCGGCCAAGGAAGCCCTCAACGGCATCGACCCCGTCGATGTCAACCGCAGCTACCGGTTCGAGCAGGGCTTCACCTACGAGCTCAACCTGGCGGGCGTCGCCGACGAGCACCGGGACCAGTTCGTCCGCACCGGCGGGAACCTGTCCACCTGATCACGCGACATCGCGGTGCCCGTAATAGCCCGACCCCAGGAGTAGGGGAACCGTCGTGACCTTCTACGAGATAGATGGCGTGGTACCCGCGGCCGACCCGTCGGCGTACGTCCACCCGCTCGCCAGCGTGATCGGGGACGTGATCATCGGGCCCGGCTGCTACGTCGGGCCAGGGGCCAGCCTGCGCGGCGACTTCGGCCGGATCATCATCGGCGCCGGCTCGAACGTGCAGGATTGCTGCGTCCTGCACGCCTTCCCCGGCGCCGACACCGTGCTCGCCGAGAACAGCCACGTGGGGCACGGCGCGATCCTGCACGGGTGCCAGGTGGGACGGCACGTCCTGGTGGGGATGAACGCCGTCATCATGGACGGCGCCGTCATTGGGGAGGACTCCCTGGTCGGCGCGTGCAGCTTCGTCCGTGCGGGGACCACCGTTGCGCCAAGGTCACTCGTCGTCGGCAATCCCGCGAAGATCCTTCGCGAGCTCGACACGGAAACCGTGCAGTGGAAGCGGAACGGCGTCCATGTCTATCAGGAGCTCGCCCGGCGCAGCCGGTCCGGTCTGCGCGCCGTCGAGCCGCTGCCGGCGCCCGAGCCGGACCGGCCACGGGTCAGCACGGATTCGTCGGTCTCTCGGCCCCTGCATGAGATGAGGGCCGAGTGGGGGCCTGGAACACCGCCCAGCACGGGAGAACGGATGTCGGATGCCGTCAACTGACCAGATCCAGGCCGCCGTCGACCGCTATCTGGCGGCCGTCGCGAACGGGACCGCGGGTGACATCGCGGCGTGCTACGCCGAGGACGCGACGCTCGAGGACCCGGCGCAACGGTGGGCGCCGACCGGCCACGACGGCCGGTCGGCGAATGGCTCGTGAGCTGACCGCTACTCGGTGGGCAACGAGGATGACGGCGGGCCGCCGTCCGCCACGTCGTTCACCAGGAAGCCCCCGTGCAGCATCGTGAGATACTGCTCGGCGACGGCGCTGTGCTTAAGCCGGCCACGGGGCTTGTACCACTGGACGCTGGTCCAGATGGCATCGCGAATGAAACGGTAGGCCAGCTGTGGATCGAGGTTGGCGCGAAAGTCGCCCGTCTTCTGGCCCGCGACGATGACGCCCACCCACATCTTTTCGTTGTCATTGCTGATCTGTTGCACGAACTTGAACCTCTGCAGGCCGGCCAGTGAGCCTGATTCCTTCTGGTAGAGGGCCACCCCGGATGGTCGCCGGTGGATTGTCGCGAATGTCCGGCGAACCATCTCGTCCAGCTTCGCCCGAGGCGGCTGGTCCCCTTCGACGACCTCGGCGAACATGGCCCGCAGGCCGCCCATGAAGTCGCGGAGGATCTCCTCCAGCATTGCTTCCTTGGAGTCGAAGTAATAGTAGAGACTGCCTGACAGGATGCCGACCTCGTCGGCGATGTCCCGCACGGTTGTCTGGGCGTAACCCCGCGTTGCGAAGAGCTGTTCGGCGATGGCGAGGAGCTCCGCGCGGCGCGCCGGCCTGTCGCCAGGCGCGGCGCGCCGCTTGGTCCGTCCTTCCGACCCGGTCATGCTCAAGAGGCGAATCCCTTCTACGACCCTACCTGTGGCGTTGGTACAGCAACGCCGTCCGGTCGACAGGACGCCTCGGGCGCTGTGACGAACAGTCTACCCAGCAAGCGATTGGTCGCCGCGCCGTGGCGCTGGGGCGACCGTCACCCGGAGACCGGCGCGAGACCGGTGAGCCGCCGGAAGTTGCCCGCGGCGATGGCCGCCCGCTCGTCATCACTGATCGGCAGCGTCTTCAGGACCTGGACGGACTTCCAGACCTGCGCGAACCTCGGATCGACGTGCTCCGGAGCGGCGACGTGGGACGGACGTTCCGGGAGAAGATCCGAGAAGACGTAGTTCGTCCCGAACATCACGCGCTCGGTGCCGATGCGTCGCAGGAACCGCACCATGTCCGCGGGGGAGACGACGCCGTCCGCGACCTCGTGGAGACGGAGCGAGGTGTCGCCATACACGCCGTCATACTTTGCGGCAAGGTCGAGGACTTCCTGGTCGAGCCCCTGGCCGAATTCTCGGCCGTGGCCGCAGTGAGCGAACACCAGCCGAAGAGCGGGAAAGGTCTCCAGCGCCGTCGCGTAGCCGGCCGGATGCGAGTGGGGACTGTGCGCGCCGGTCTCGGTCAGCACCGGGAAGCCGGTCTCGGCGCAGTACTCGAAGACGGGGAACAGCCGCCGGTCCGAGCCCGGCACACCCATGTCGGAAGGCACGAGCTTGACGCCCAGCGCGCCCGTGGCCCGCGCTGCCTCGACCTCGGCCACCGCGGCCTCCGGCCCCATGACCACGGGGTTGACCCCCGCGAAGTAGGTCATCTGGCGATGGGTCGCCACCACCGTCGCGGCCCAGGAGTTGTTGTCGACCGCTCGGCGGGTGACCCGCCGCCGCAGATCAGCCTCCTCGCTGGCCCGCTCGTCGGGGTCGTCCGGCAGCACGTAGGAACCGTGGCGGAAGTAGCGACCGCTCCAGGTGAACATCAGGATGTTCATGGCGGAGATCCCGGTCTGGGCCATCATCTCGAGAAATTCCGGGATAGTGCCCAGGTTCGGTGCGCCTGGCTTCACCAGGTGCGGAGTAAGGAAGTAGTCACGCATTTCCTGCCCGTGCGGGTCATCCCGTTGCAGGTGCGTGTGCATGTCGATGATCTCGAGCTCAGCCACCGGGCTCCTCCTGCGTCCCGTCCGTCCCGTCCTGGAAAGCCGTTTCCACGAACGGCCGGATCGCCGCCGGCACCAGCGGGCCGCCGACCGCCGGCCGCGCGGTGGTGTGCGTGATACCTCCGTCCGAGACGACGGAATGACCAGTCATATAGGCCGACAGCTCCGACGCCAGGAACACCGCCACGCCGGCCGTCTCCTCCGGCTCGCCCAGGCGGCCGAGGGGCGCCGCGGCGCCAGCCAGATCGAAGAAGGCCCGAACCTGCGGGCTGGACTCAGGGCTCGTCGCCCGGATCCGGGTCAGCTTGGTCCAGTGCGTCCCCGGAACGACGCAGTTCACCCGGACCCCGTACGGCGCGAGCTCCACGCCGGCTGTCTTCGTGAAGTGGATCACGCCCGCGTTGGCGGCACCGTACGCGGCGAGATTGGGCGCCGAGGTGACTCCGCTGGACGACCCGACGTTGACGATCGCGCCACGCCTGTGGTGTCGCACCATGGCAATGGCCTCGGCCTGGCAGGACAGGAAGGTCGACTGGAGATTCAACGTCAGCGGTCGCTGAAAGTCGGCGACATCCATGTCGAGGAAGGGTTTGTTGACACCCGCGGTGCCGCCACACACGTTGATGGCCACCGAGATCGGTCCGAGCTCGGCCACCGCCTCCTCGACCATCTCTCGCGGGGCCGTCGGGTCGGTGAGGTCCTTGACAACCGCGACCGCCCGCCGGCCGCGGTCCCGGATCTCACCGACGGTCCCCTCGGCGGCCTCCTTGTCGAGGTCCACGACCGCCACGTCGCAGCCGGCGGTCGCGAGCTGGAGCGCGGCGGCACGGGCGATGCCGTTACCGGCCCCCGTGACCAGCGCGACGCGGCCACGCAGCCCGAGAAGATCCTCAACCGACGGCGTCATGCGTCGGCCCTCGCATCCAGAAGCGCCGCGGGAACCGGCGGAGGCGGGTTGAACACGAGGTAGTCGGGAAGAAAGCCGCTCTCGTCGAGCTGGTCGGGCTGCCACCCGTCGACCAGCCCACGGCCGTCCAGGGTACGGACCGGCCGGCCGAACTCCTTGAGCAGCGGCAGGCTGTACGCGACCCGCCCGGTGACCTCGGCGGGGTCGGCGGTGCACAGCAGGAGGGCCGCCTCGGCCATCGTCTCCTCGGGTTCGGATGGCCAGCCCGGAACCACCGCGACGGCATTGGCGGTGGCCACGCCGCGGTTGGGGGACAGCGCGTTGACCGCGATCCGGTCGTCGTACAGCTCCATCGCGGCGCCGGTCGTCATCCGGTCGATCATGGCTTTGGTGCCGCCGTAGAGCACCGAACCCGCCAACGGATGCGGGGCGAAGGGCGGGCCCACCCGGGGGCCGGCCTGCCGTGACGAGATGTTGACGATCCACCCGGCGCCCCGCCGCCTCATCCCTGGAATCACCGCCTTCGTCAGGTCCCAGGCGTTCCACACGTTCGTCTCGACGGATTCCAGGAACCACTCCCGCGTCATGTCGGCGAACAGGACGTCGTAGCGGCGGGTCGCGGCGGCGTTGTTGACGAGGATGTCCACCGTGCCGGCCATGGTGGACTCGATGCTCGCGACCAGTCTGGTCCGGTCGAGGGCCGGCTCGCTGAGGTCGGCGGCGAAGGCCTCGGCGACGCCGCCGTCACGGCGGATGATGTCCACCGTCTCCTCGAGGGACCCTTCGAGGGTTCCGTCACCAGGGCGAAGCGTCCGGGCGACGGCGGCGACGGCGATGCCTTCCGCCGCGAGTCGGCGGGCCATCGCGCGGCCGATCCCGCGGCTGGCGCCGGTCACGATGGCCAGGTGCGTCATGTGGGTGCTCCGATCCGGGGGGCCTGCTCGAGAAGATCGCCGAGGCGGGCCTCCGTCGCCGCGGCCCCGCCGAGGGTGATGGCGGCCTGTCGGCCGAAGAGGAAGTAGCGGTGGATGGGGTACTCGATGTCGGCACCGATGCCGCCATGCAGGTGCTGAGTGGCATGGACGACGCGCAGGCCGCCCCGGGCGGCCCAGGACTTGGCGACCAGCGCCGCGATCCGGCCGTCGTGCTCCTCGCCCTGGTCGAGGAGCCACGCGGCCCGCTGGGTGGTCAGCCGGATGCACTCGGTGTCCAAGTACGCGTCGGCGGCGCGAACCGCGACCGCCTGGTTGGTCGACAGCGGCCGGCCGAACTGGTGGCGCTGTGAGGTGTACGCGGCCGTGATGCGCACGGCCTCCTCGCACACCCCCAGTTGCAGGGCCGCGAGCGCGACCCTGGCGCGGGCGAGGACCCACTCGATGATCTCGTCCCCGTCGCCCGACAGCAGGTCCGCCGCCGTGAGCGGCACATCCTCCAGGGTGACCGCGCCGGTCTCGCCGCGGTTGGTCGACTCCCGCGGCGTGACCATGAGGCCCGGCCGGTCGGTGGGCACGACGGCGACGGCGCGCCCACCCGAGTCGAGCCCGAACGGGAGCACGACGGCGTCGGCCACGCCGGCGCCCGCAACGCCGGTCAGTTCACCGCTGATCCGCCAGCCGTCGCTGTCCGCGAGCGCCAGCGCGGCGGGCGAGCCATTGGCGCGCAGCTCGAAGTCGCCGGTGACGATCGTGCCGCCGTCGGCGACGCCGGGCAGCCAGCGCTCGCGCTGCTCGGGCGAGCCGAACCGCGCGATGGGCAGCGCGGCGGTGCTCAGCACCGCCCACAGCGGGATGGGCGCGACGCGACGGCCCTGCTGCTCCAGGACCGTCGCCATGCCGAGTACGCCCAGGCCGGCGCCGCCGGCCTGCTCGGGCAGGCTGATGCCGAGTAGGCCGGCCTCGGCCAGGATCTTCCAGAGCTCGGCGTCGTGACCGTGGCTGTCGGTCTCCACGGCGCGGACGCGTTCGACGGTCGCGCGGTCCTCGAAGATCTCGGCGCTCAGCTCCCGGACCGCCGCGAGGTCGTCCGGCAGGTCGAAGTCCATGTCAGCCGTCCTTCCGCCCGGCAGCCGTGGTGGTCCCGCCGGAGGTGGGCCGGCTGTTCCTCGGGGCTGTGGTCATGCCCAGGGTCTTGGCGGCGACGAGCTCGCGCATCACCTCGTTGGTGCCGCCGCCGAACGTGTTGTTCTGTGCCCGGCGGGCGAGGTTCTCGACCCGCCCGCTCAGCGCGGCGCCCGGGGTGCCTGGGCGGAGCAGGCCCGCGGCGCCGAGCACTTCCTGGAGTGCTCCGTAGGCGCTGACGACGGCCTCGGTGCCCACCACCTTGGCCGCGGCCGAGTCGCCGCCGCCCAGGGTGTTGGCGGCGACGTCGGCGACGAGCCGGAGGTTGATCAGCTCGGTCGCCGCCAGCAGGGAGTACACCTCGGCCAGTTTCGAGCGCACCCATGGGACGTCATACAGGGTGCCGTCGCCGACCGGCTCTTCGCGTGTCCAGGCCAGCACCTGGTCGAACAGCTCGTTGGCGATGCCGCCGCGGGCGGCCAGGGCGACGCGCTCGTGGTTGAGCTGGTTCGTCACGAGCCGCCAGCCGCCGTTGAGCTCGCCGACCAGGCTGGTGACGGGCACCCGGACGTTGTCGTAGTAGGTGGCCGCGGTGTGGTGGCCACCCACGGTGTGGATTTCCGTCACCGAGAAGCCTGGCGCCGTTGTCGGTACCAGGAGCACCGAGATGCCCTTGTGCTTGGGCGCGTCCGGGTCGGTGCGGACGGCGAGCCAGATCCAGTCGGCGTACATCGCGCCGCTCGTGAAGATCTTGTTGCCGTCGATGACGAACTCGTCGCCCTCGACGCGGGCCCGGGTCTGCAGTGAGGCGAGATCCGTCCCGGCGTTCGGCTCGGTGTAGCCGATCGCGAAGATGAGCTCGCCGGTGAGGATCCGGGGCAGGAAGTAGCGCCGCTGCTCCTCGGTGCCGTGCTTCATCAGCGCCGGCGCCACGGTGTTGAGGGTCACCAGCGACAGGGGTGCGTTGGCCCGGATCACCTCGTCGTAGAACACGAAGAGCGCTTCCGGGTCCTCGCCGCGCCCACCGTACTCGGCGGGCCAGCCAAGACCGAGCCACCCGTCCTGCCCCATGCGGCGCAGGATGCGGCTGAAGGTGGGTCCCCCCTCGGTCTGGTGGACGAGTTCACGTCGTGCCTCGTCGTCGATGATCCGGTCGAAGTAGGCGCGTAGCTCCGCGCGCAGTGCCTTCGATGCCGGGGAGAGGTCTGGATACATCGCGGGTCACTCCTGGTCGCCGTCGTCACCGCTTCTGGTGCTCGAAAGTCAGCGGTCAGCCCTCAGCGGTCGGAGCTGAGGACGATCGCACTGTGCGGGACGGGGGAACCGCCGGTGACCAGCACGTTGTCGACTGGTTTGGCCGGTTGGTTCACCGAGGTGCCGCGGATCAGGCGGACACCCTCGGCGATGCCGTTGACGCCGTGCAGATAGCCCTCGCCGAGCTGCCCACCGTGCGTGTTCACCGGAAGCCGGCCGTCCAGCTCCAGGCTCCCGTCGAGGATGAAGTCCTTGGCCTCACCTCGGCCGCAGAACCCGTACTCCTCCAGCTGCAGCAGGACCATGGGCGTGAACGCGTCGTAGATCACGGCCGCGTCCATGTCGGCGGGCCGCAGGCCGGACTGCCGCCACAGCTGCTCCGCGACCAGGTGGACCTCGGGCATCTCGTCGATCTCCGGGCGGTAGTAGCTGCTCATCGAGATCTGCTGGGGCCCGACCCCCTGGGCGGCGCCACTGATCACGGCGGGCGGGTTCGGGAGGTCACGGGCACGCTCGGCGCTGACGATGACCAGTGCCTGGCCTCCGTCGCTCTCCTGGCAGCAGTCCAGCAGGCGCAGCGGCTCCGCGATCCACCGGGAGGCCTGGTGCTCCTCCAGCGTGATGGGGCGCTGGTAGAACCACGCCTTGGGGTTGTTGGCGGCGTGTTTGCGGGAGAGCACCGAGACCCGGCCGAAGTCCTCGCTGGTAGCCCCGTACTTGTGCATGTACCGCTGGGCGAGGAATGCCTCCTGCTGCGCCGGCGTCAGCAGCCCGTACGGGTTGATCCAGTTGCGGTACTCCTGGTCGGTGTTGGCGACGTAGGCGAACGGAGGTGGGCCCGCGCCGAAGCGATGACCCGAGCGCTCGTTGAAGGCCCGGTAGACGACCACGACGTCCGCGACTCCGTTGGCCACCGCGAGCGCCGCCTGCTGGACGGGGGCGCACGCGCCACCTCCGCCGTGCGGTATCCGGCTGAAGAACTTCAGCTCCGGAATGCCGAGCGCACGGGCGACCGCGATCTCGGGATTGGTCTCCATGGTGAACAGGGCGAAGCCGTCGATCTCGGCGACTCCAATGCCCGCATCCTCGACGGCGGCCAGCACGCTTTCACAGGCGAGCCGCCACTCGCTGCGTCCTGAGTCCTTCGAGAACTCGGTCGCACCGATGCCGGCAACGGCCGCCTGCCTGACGAAGGTGGCGCTCATGCCGCCGCTCCCGCCGTACTGGTGATGGATACCAGGGCGGTGACATGCACGCCGCGGTCGTTCCGACCGGTGACCGTCAGCCGCACTTCGTCCCCCTCGATCCCGATCACTTCTCCGGTAAGCCTGAAGACATCGCCTGGGAACAGGGGGACGCCGAGCCGTAGCGACACCGAAGTGATCCGCGATGCGGGGCCGGCCCAGTCGGTCACATAACGGTCGACGAGACCGTTTGTCGAGTTGATACTGATGAAGATGTCCCGCAGGCCGCGCTCCTGGGCCTTGCCGGGGTCATGGTGGACGTCCTCGAAGTCCTGGGAAGCGATGGCGGCCGCCACGATCATGGTCCTGTCCATCGTGATGGGCAGCTCGGGCAGGTGCTGCCCGACGGTGCACTCCCGCATCGTCATGACGCGTTCCCCTCATGGGAGGGCGCACCGGCCGGGCCGGCGCCGGCAGGCCGTAGACGGGGCAGGATCTCTCCTCGCGCGTGCTCACCGAACACCACCTCGAGCTCCATGCCGATCTTGAGATCCGCCGGCTCGACACCCTCGATGTCGGCCACGATCCGGGTGCCCTCGACCAGGTCGACAAGCCCGACGGCGAGCGGGTAGGTGAACGAGGGGTCCCGCGGATGGTGGATGACGGTGTAGCTGTGCAGGGTGCCGCGTCGGCTCGACTCGACGGCGTCCCACTCGAAGGACCGGCACTCCGGACAGGCGGGACCGGGTGGATGACGCAGCGCGCCGCACGCGGTGCACCGCTGGATGAGCAGCCTGCGCTCCCGCGCCGCGTCGAACCAGAACGTGTTGTCGTGCGTCACGATCAGGGGCGGCACCGCCGTGGGGCGCGCCGGTGGCGAAGCGGCCATCAGGAGGCCACCGCCGCGGGCCTGAAGCGCAGCAGCCGGAACCGCTCCTCGACCAGGAGCACCCCGTTCTGGTCGACGTACTTCTTCAACAGCGTCACGAAGTGGCCCTCCCCGAGCCCGGTCTTCTTCTTCTCCGACACCAACTCAATGGTGAAATGGCACGTCACGTGGGTTCCCGGATGGACCTCGCGCAGGTATTTCTGCTCGACGTTCGTGGCCACGACTGAGGTGTAGCCACGCGCATCCAGCTGGCTGAGGAGCCGCGAGTACGCGAAATCCTCAGTGACTCCCTCGCGCCGTTTCCGCTGTACCTCGCGGTAACGGCGGTAGCCGGACATGACCCAGGTGGAGATCATGGCGGGTGGGCAGATGACATCCGGGCGTCCGGTGGCGCGGGCGACGTCTCCGTCGACATAGACCGGGTTATGGTCGTCGAGGGCCTCGACCCAGTTCCGGATCATCGCCTCGTTGACTAAGTAGCGTGCCACGCGCGGGGGCTCCGCCTCCTCGCCGATGAACTCGGCGAACTCGGACTCCGATGTCACCGAATCCCCATTTCCTCGAGCGGGTACTTGAGCGAGCGTTCGGTCCGGGGAACACTAGCCTTGCCGAACGGCGCGTACGGTCGCCGTTCCCGCTCATCGGGAGTCTCGGGCCCGTGATGACGCGACCTGGCCGGGCCGTCAGGACACGGCCGTGCTGTCCGCCGGAAGCGGCGGCGGGAGCAGCGGCGCCCGTCCGTGCCGGTGGAACTCGGCCTCCAGGCGCTGACGCGCCGGCTCGTCAAGGGCCACGTACTCACTGGTACGGCCGACTCGCGCGTAGACCGGGTCGGTCGTGTTCCACGCCGACCGCCGCAGCGGAGCCTTGTCAACCTTGTTGCTCCCGGTCAGCGGGACCGCGGACACGATCCGGACGAAGGACGGCCACCATTTCGCGCCCATGTCCGGCTGCGCGGCGAGGAAGGCGCCGAAAGCCTCCGGGTCGAAGGTCTCGCCCGCGCGTAGCTCCAGCGCGCACATCACCCGGTCACCGGTGACCGGGTCGGCGACCGCGAAGACCGGCGCCGACACCACGGACGGGAAGCGGAGGATGACTCGTTCCACCTGCGCGGCGGCGAAGTTCTCCGAGTCGACTCTGATCCAGTCCGACGAGCGGCCGGCGAAGTAGAAATAGCCGTCCAGGTCGCGGTAGCCGAGATCGCCCGACCAGAAGTCGCCGTCCCGCACACGATCGCGCATCGCGTCCGGGTTCTTGTAGTAGCCCTCGAACAGGTGGGCCAGCCCGACGGCGACGAACTGGCCCACGGCCTCGGGGTTCATCAGCCGCCCGGTCGTGTCGAACCGCGCCCTCGGGCATTCCTGCCCGGTGGTCTCGTCCAGGACACGGACGTCGACGCCCTCCGCCGGCAGGCCGAGGGACCCGCTGGGCGTCTCGGCCGTCCGGTTGATGCGGAAGACCCCCTCGCTCAGGCCGTATCCCTCCAGCACCCGGCAGCCGAACCGCTCGGAGAAGCGGGCCACGTCCGCGTCGGACGCCTCGGTGCCGAAGGCCAGCCGCAACGTGCCCGTGCGGTCACGGGGATCCTCGGGCCGGCTCAGCACGTAGGAGAGCGCACGGCCGACGTAGTTCACGTAGGTAGCGCCGAACCGATGGATGTCGTCACTGAACCGGCTGGCCGAGAACTTGCGGGCCATCCCGACGGTCGCTCCCGTGGCCATCGCCGGCACGAGGTTCATCATCATCGAGTTGCCGTGGAACAGCGGCATACACAGGTAGGTGACAGTGTCCCGGGTCATCTCGACCCGTCGTGCCATCGCGGGGACGAGACGGGCCAGGCGTCCCTGGCCGACGATGACAGCCTTCGGCCGCCCCGTGGATCCCGAGCTGTACATCAGGAACGCGATGTCGGAGGCGGCGGGCGTCTCCGAGGGCAGCGGCGCGCCGCGATGCGGCGCCAGGAAGTCGAGGTATCCCGGGCTGTCGACGTCGACCACCAGGTGCTCCGGAACACCGTGGTCACCGCCGCGGACCAGCGGAGACAGCCGCGACTCCGTGATGATCAGATCCACGTCCGCGTGGCGGATGTCGTCGGCCAGTTCGGCCGCGCCGCGGCTGGAGTTGATCCCCACGACCACCGCTCCGGCCAGGAGCCCGGCCCCCACCCAGAAGACGTAGTCCGGGATGTTGTCCAGGAGAACGCCGACGTGTGGCTGCCGGTCCGGCGGCGGCGCCACCGCCAGCCGCAGCGCCGCCGCCCGGTCGGCGGACTCCCGCACCACCTGGGCCCAGGTCCAGCCGCGGTCGGCGAACAGGAGCCCGACCTTGTCGTCACCCGCTCGGGAGCGGACGATCTCCGCCCCGGTGGGACAGACCACGGGCTCGCTCGCGGCGGATGACGTCGGCACTGGTCGACCCGCGGCGGCGTCCGGGGTGAGGGCGGCGGTCATCGTGCTCTCCAGGTGCGTCAACGGAACGACGTGGGCCCAAGGGTCCAGCCGGCGCCGGACCGCGGGTTTATCGAGCATCGGCCGGGAGGCGGCCGCGCAAGCCAGGCAACCAGCCCGTCCCGGCGACCAGACGTCGCGTTCCCACAGGGCGGGAGCCAAGCCGGGAGTGGACCCGGCGGAGACGGACTAGGCGGCGAGGCGCACTCGCGCCAGCGCGCCGATCTCGGCGAGCGCGAGGCGTGCGCGGGCGAGGTACTCGGTGCGCATGAGGAAGCCGTGGTACATCCCCGGATAGCGCAGCAGGGCGGTCTGCACGCACGCGGCGCGCAGGCGGGCTCCGTAGGCTTCCGCGCCGTCACGGCTCGGATCATGTGAGGCGGTGACCACGATCGCGGACGCCGCCCCGGACAGGTCGGTCACCAGCCCGGGCACCGCTCCCGACGGGAGCGCCGACTCGTCCGGGCCGTAGTAGGTCTGCCGCATCCACCTCATGTCGTCGCGGGTGATCACGGGGCCGTCGGCGAACTCCCGCACGGACGGGCGCTCCAGATCGCCGTCCACGCCGGGATTGATCAGCAGCTGCAGCATCGGCGCCCAGCCGGTGCCACGGGCCGCCAGCGCGACCGACGCGGCCAGCGAACCGCCCGCGCTGTCACCGGCCACGCCGATCCGGATCGGGTCCAGGCCGAGCTCCGCGGCGTGCCCGACGGCCCAGGCCATCGCGGCCAGCGCCTCGTCGTTGGCCACGGGGTACCGGTGTTCTGGCGCGAGTCGGTAGTCCACGGACAGCAGCACCGCGCCAGTGGCCCTGGCGAGGTGCCGCGTCGCGCTGTCGTAGGAGTCCAGGCTGCCCAGCACGAACCCGCCACCGTGGAAGTAGACGAGCCCCGGCGTTTCCACGCCCACGGCGGGCTGGTAGCGGCGGACCCGCAGCGGGCCATGCGGGCCGTCGAACTCGAGCTCGGTGACGTCGTGCATCAGCGGGCCCGGCGGTCGTGACATCGTCTCCATGAGCTCGCGGGCCCGCGCGTAGCCGAGTTCGTACAGCGGCGGCGCCCCGACGGCCCGCGCCGCCGCGACGAGTTCGCTCGCATCCGGATCAAGCCCAGGCGGGACTGGGTTCCCCGCCCTGGTCACCGCAGGATGAAATGGTCTTCGACCGGGCGCCGCAGCCGGGTCCAGGAGTCGACCATCCGCCACGGAGACGGGACGATCGGGCGTCCGCGGGCGTTGCGGTAGTACGTGTGTGCCGTCGGGGCGTGGCACCAGATGGTGCCGGCCATGGTCTCGTCGACCTCCGCGTTGAACACGTCGTGCGCCTCCTGCGTGACCTCCATGCTGCGCGCCTCGCGCTCCACCAGCAGCTGGATACATTCCATGATGTAGTGCACGTTTCCTTCGACCATGAAGTTGTGGCCGCCACCGTGACCGGCGCTCGAGTTAGGAGCGGAGGTGATGAACAGGTTAGGGAAACCAGGCACTGTTCCCCCCAGATAGGCCGACTGGTTGTCGCTGCCCCATACGTCGGTGAGGGTGCGGCCGTGCCGGCCGGTGATCTCGACATGAGCCAGGTAGTCGAGCGTGAACCCCGTCGCCCAGATGATCACATCCAGTTCGACGAGCTCCCCGTGGCCGGTGACGATCCCCTCGGGCACGATCCGCGCGATCGGCGCGGTCACGACCCGCGCGTGGTCGCGGCGTAGCGCCGCGTAGAAGCCGCCCGGATCCTTGATGATCCTCTTGCCCATGGGCGGGAAGTCCGGCGTCATGGCCCGCGCCAGTTCGGGATCGTCCCCGAACATCTCGTCAATGTAACCGAGGCACGCCTGCCGCACCCGCTCGTTGCCCGGAGAGATCGAATGAGGATTCGCCCGCATCCACTCCTCGTCCGCGCGGATGTTGGGGTAGAGGTTGTCCGACATAAACCAGTAGACCTTCAACCGGCACCACTGGTGGTAGAAGGGAACGTGCCGCAGCGCCCACCGTTCGGCCTCCGGCACCTCCCCTTCACCAGAGAACTTGGGAAGGACCCAGTGCGGCTGCCGTTGGAACAACGCGAGGCCGCCCACCTCGTCGATGATCGACGGCACCACCTGGATCGCCGTCGCGCCCGCCCCGACCACCGCGACGCGCTGGCCGGCGAGCCGTACGGCCGGGTCCCACTCCGCCGTATGGAACTGGGCGCCCGCGAACTCCTCCCTGCCAGGGACGTCGGGAACCGACGGGCGGTTCAGGAACCCGGCCGCCGTGATCACTACCGCGGCGCTCGTCGATCGCTCCGTCCCGTCGGAGTCACGCAGTGTTACCCACCACCGCCGGACGTCCTCGTCCCAGCGCAGAGCGGTCACCTCCGTGCCGAAGGAGATCCGCTCGCGGACGCCATAAAGGTCGACGACCCGTTGCAGATAGGCCTGGTACTGTTCACCAGCCGGGTAGAAATGCGTCCAGTCCGGGTTGAGCTCATATGAGAACGAGTAGTACAGGCTCGGCGTGTCGACCGCGACTCCCGGATAGGTGTTGACCCGCCAGGTTCCGCCGATGTCCGCGGCACGCTCGAAGACGCGATAACGCAGCCCACGGCGGCCCGCCGAGATGGCGGCGTGTATTCCGGCCATTCCGGCACCCACGATCGCCACGTCGATCGTGTCGGGCGGCCGGCGCGTCCTGGGCACCACCGGCTGGGCCAGTTGGAACCCGCCCTGCTCCAACAGGAGCGGCAGGAACTCCTCATCCACCCGCTGCCCGACGGCGAGTTCGACCATCCGCCCGAACAGTTCGCGATCGGGAACGGGTATCGCCGGACGTGGGAGCCCGCCGTCAATGAGCAGTTCGGTGAGACGTTCGCGCACCGCCGCCGCGCTCTCCTCAGGCATGACGGTCGCGGGCATCAGGCGGCGCGTAGGGTCGGGCCGTTGGACCGTGCCAGGGCCATAGTGATCCAACAGCGTGACGTCCCCGGTCAGCTGTACCAGGCAGACCAGCAGCAGCGCCGGGTCGGTCCGCGCGAGAGTCGCGCGCAGTGCCGGATATCCGCCGGCGCCAACGTGGTTCACCGAGTTCCACCCTTCCCTACTCCGCCGACGGCCACCCGGGAAGGTGGTAGAGGGGGTCCGCGGTGGAGGGCGCTCCGATTGGTCCGTCTCCCTCGCGGGGAACGAACTGTCCGGGTTCCTTCCGCGTCCAGTCGCGGACCGCCAGCCGTTCGGCGATGCGCCACTCCCCGCCGCGTCGCTCCATCCGGTCGACGTAGCGGAACCCGGACGTGTAGTCCAGGCGCGGATCGCCCGTTGGCCCCACCCAGTGAGTCGCGATCCCGTAGGTCTCGCACCGCGCGACATCGCCCTGGATCTCGATGAGCTGCTGGCCGATGAGGTGCTGCGTCGCCGGGTAGTCCGCCAGGACAACGGCAAGCCAGGTGATGTACTCGTCGATTCCGCCCGAGAACCCCGTGTGCCGGTCCGTGCCGTCGGGGTGGTAGCAGGTGCGCACGAGGTCGAAGTCCCGTCGGTCGATACCGCGGCAGTAGCGCGCGACCACATCGGCGATCTCCTGGCGGTCCAGGAGTGTCCGAAGCCGTGCCGACAGGTCAGGCGAGAGGTCCGTGGTGTCCCCGCCGGACGGAGCAGACGATTCCGTATCGTACCGGTTCGTCACCGGATGGTCACCCGCTCCCGCGTCACTCATCGTCTACCAAGCGCTTGCTGGATGCCGAGGCTAGCACGGCCGTGGTCCCGGGCACATCTCCGCGGCCCTGACCCGGTGGAACGTCCCGGCCAGTGAGAATGAGCGGCGGACTGGCAGGGGCAGACAGCTATCCTCCCGGGCAGTCTTTACCCGGTGCGCGTCCCGCGACCGCGGTGTACCGGAACCTGGCTCGCGGGACCCGGTGACCGACAGGTTGGCTATTCTCGTGCGCCGTGGCGCGGGACGCGCACCGAGGACGGGGAGATGTCGCGCACCGACGGCGATCAGAAGGAGCGACCCGGTGGGAGTGGGCCGGTTGAACCACGCCGTGCTGTACGTCGCCGATCTCACGCGTAGCGCACTGTTCTACGAGAACGTGCTGGGTTTCGAGCGGCTGCCTGTCGAGTTCCCCGGCGGAGTCTTCCTGCGGGCCGCGGGCTCGGCGAACGACCATGACCTGGGCCTGTTCCAGGCGCGGACCGCCGATGCCCGCGGCGGTGCCTCGGTCGGGCTTTACCACCTGGCCTGGGAAGCCGACACGCTGGCCGAACTGAGCCGGCTGCGTGGCCGGCTGGAGACGGCCGGGGCGTTGACGGGAGCGTCGAACCACGGGGCGACCAAATCGCTGTACGGCCGCGACCCGGACGGCATCGAGTTCGAGGTGTGCTGGCTTGTTCCGGACGCGCTGCTGGCGGGCGAGCTTGTCCCCGGTATGCCGCCGACACGCCCGTTGGACCTCGCGGCCGAGATCCGGCGGTACGGCGCCACGACGCCAGGCGGACCGCGCGCCGACCGCGCGCTGCTGGACCGCCTGCTCGCCGCGATGTAAGGCGGCACCGTCCGGCTCTGGCCACTACCCGGTCAGCAGGGTAAGACCCCGAAGCCGCCGGGGGTGGGCTACGGCGGCTCGAATTCGAGCCGCCGTAGCCCACGGCTGGCTCAGGCCAGCGCGGAGCTGACCTCCTGTCCGCGGCTGACGGGCTCGCTCACTGTCGCGCTGTGGTGGACACGGTGTGGGATGGCGAAGGCCGTAATGGCCGCGACGACAGCGATGCCGGCCGTGATCAGGAACCCGGTGGTCATGCCGGAGTTGCTGTAGAAGATGTTGCCCTGCACGACGGTGACGTGCCCGGAGTTCAGGACGGTGAAGACCACGACCGGGAAGATCGCGCCGAGGCCGCTCGAGAAGACCTGCAACATGCTCGACATCGAGCCCTGGAGCGCCGGCGGCACCGCCCTGATGACCAGGTTCGGGCCGGCCGCGTAGCAGAGGCCCTGGCCGAGGCCCTGAACCGCACACCAGGTGATGACCATCCCACGGCTACCGTGCGAGACGGCGACCAGTACAGCCGCGGCCGCGAGGAGCCCGGAACCCCCGATGAGCAGGTACCGAGGGGAGATCCTGGACACCAGCACGCCGACAATGAGGCCACCGATCACAGCGCCGGCCCCGAGGGGGGCCGCGAAGATGGCGTAGCCTTCGGCGTCGACACCGAAGCCGTAGTGCAGTCCGAGGACCGCGGGAGTCATGCACAGCATCGGCAGCAGGGTGGCGAACACCCCTGTGTTGGCGACGCCGAGCCCGGCCGACAGCGCGGTCATGCTCACCGACCGGCGACGGAAGAAGCGCAGGTCCACGAGCGGTTCACGGGTCCTGAGCGCCACCGCGAGCCACACCAGCAGGACCGCCGTTCCACTGATGAGGAAGCCGAGGGTCCGCCCCGAGGACCAACCGCCCCACTGGATCTCCATGCTCACGGCGGCGAGGACCGCCGCGAGGCCGGCACCGAGCAGCAGCGCTCCCAGGTAGTCCACGCGCGCCCGCTGGCGTATCGCGCTCTCGTCCGTGGTGACCCGGATCACCACGGCCAGCAGGGCGAGGGCGATCACGAAGAACCAGAAGACGGCCCGGAAGCCCCAGGTGTCGAGCAGCCAGCCGCTCAGCCACGGCGCGGGGATGGCGATGAGGCCCATGCCTCCGGTGGCGATGCTGACGGCCAGCGGAAGGATGCGGGCAGGGTAGACGTCGCGCATCAGCGAGTACGACAGGAACATGCACGGCACCAGCAGGCCCTGCAGCGAGCGCCCGACGACGAGCAGCCCGAAGTTCGGCGCGACCGCCGAGATGACCGATCCGGCGCCTGCACCGACGACCGCGACCATGAGCATCTTGCGCTTGCCGTACAGGTCGGCGAGCTTGCCGAGGATGGGGCTGGTGACCGCACCGACGAGCAGGAACGACGACATCATCCATGCGACCTGCGTGGTGTGATAGTGAGCGGCGATCTTCGGTAACGCGGTCGCTACCATGAGATAGCTGATCGTGAGGAGCTCCAGCACCAGAGCCATGCCGATCAGCGAGAAGACTAACCGCGGGGTCCACCCGCCTTGATCATCCTCGCGACCGAGCGGTGACGGACTGTCATGCTCGTAAGCGTGTAGAGTCATCTCGAACCCTCCCGCGGCTTGCCTGTCAAAGTGCACGGCATCACAGCACGGTTCGCGGCCCCTTGATGTAGGCTGTCCCAGCCAGCGGTAAGATCATTTGCGATTTTCCCGGAGTGGACGGCCCCCAGAGCAAGCGGTGCGGCCGAGGCCCATCGGACGGCCACGGGCGCACCAAGTGCGAACCCTCCAGCACCGTTAGTGAGCGCACGCCCAAGGCGACGCCGGCGGCGACGTCCTCCCCGACCGGCGGGCCGAGGGCGTCACCGGGCAGCCGGCCCTCCGGCGATGGCGATGCGGCGTGCGCTGCTGAGCAGCGTTGTCCGGTCGATGCCGATGACTCGCTGGTCGAGTTCTGTTTCCAAGACACCGGCCGGGCGTTCGCCCATCAAGCGCTTGATTGGTCGCTACGCTGTCTCCACTCGTACCGACGTTCAGGAGGGGGCCGGAAGTGCCCACAGACGGACTCCGCGCCAGCCGTGTCGTCATTGTGACCGGTGCTAGCCAAGGATTGGGCCGCAGCCATGCGATCGACTTCGCGCGTCAGGGCGCGACTGTGATCGTCAACGACGTGACTGCGGCGGTCGCATCCGTCGCCGAGGAGATCGCCGGCTTCGGCGGCCGTGCTTCGGTGAGCGTCGGCAGCGTGTCGGGCTGGGAGTACTGCCGGACACTGGTTGCTGACACGGTCGACCAGTTCGGTGGACTGGGGCCGGTGGTCCGCAAGCTGATCGCCGAGGCCCCCGCGCCCGAGGCGGTGTGCGGGGCATGACCCACACGCACTACAGCGCGGGCGCGGTACTGGGTGACGACCCGGAGTTCCGTGCCGAGATCCGTAGCTGGCTGGAGACGGAACTGGCCGGCCGCTTTGCGACGCTCCGTGGGCGAGGCGGCCCCGGCCACGAGCACGAGGACCTCGAGGCACGCCAGGAGTGGGAGGAGTGCCTGGGTGCGGCGGGGTGGATCGGTATCGGCTGGCCCGCCGAATACGGAGGTCGCGACGCATCGTTCCGCCAGCAAGTGATCTTCCACGAGGAGTACGCACGCGCCGGCGGGCCCGGCCGCCTCGGTCACATGGCCGAACAGCTCGTGGCGCCCACGCTGCTCGCCTACGGCACCGCGGACCAGTGCCGGCGGTTCCTGCCCGGGATTCACAGCGGCACCGTCCTCTGGTGCCAGGGTTATTCCGAGCCGAACGCCGGGTCGGATCTCGCCGGCGTGCGCACTCAGGCCGAGCTCCGCGACGCGGAGTGGCACGTCACCGGTCAGAAGGTGTGGACCTCGCTGGCCCATCTCGCGCAGTGGTGTTTCGTGATCGCTCGCTCCGATCCGGCAGAGCATCGGCACCGCGGCCTCTCGTACCTGCTGGTCCCAATGGACCAGCCCGGCGTCGAGATCCGCCCCATCAGGCAGATCACGGGTACCGCGGAGTTCAACGAGGTCTTCTTCGACGACGCCCGCACCGCCGAGGACAATGTGGTCGGCGCACCCGGAGACGGGTGGAAGGTGGCCATGGCCACCCTCGGCTTCGAGCGCGGCGTCTCGACGCTCGGCCAGCAACTCGGCTTTCGTCGCGAGTTCGACGATGTGGTGCAGCGCGCCCGCGACACGGGCGCGATCGACCGGCCCGGCATCCGCCCGCGGCTCGTCAACGCATGGATCGACCTGCAGGTCGTTCGGAACACCGCCCTACAGACACTCACCTCATCCGCGGCAGGCCCGGTCGGACTCGAGGCGTCCGTGAACAAGCTTCAGTGGGCCAACTGGCACCGGCGGCTTGGCGAACTCGCCGTCGAGGTCGAGGGTTCCGACGGGCTGATCGTCGAGGCCGAACCGTACGTCCTGACCGACGCCCAGACACTGTTCCTGCACACCCTGTCGGACACGATCTACGGCGGCTCGAACGAGATCCAGCTCAATGTGATCGCCGAACGCATGCTGGGACTGCCACGGGGGTGACTGGAATGCAGACGACGGTTCCCAAGATCTCGGAGGACGAGCGGGAGGCGATCCGGCAGACCGCGGCCGCGTTCTGCCGATCGGCCCGCGACGGCACACGAGTGCTCGACGCGATGGTCACGGCGACCGGTTACGACGCCCGGGTATGGGAGCGGATGTCGCGGGAGCTGGGCTTCACAAGCCTGCTCGTCCCCGAGCATCTCGGCGGCCTCGGTCTCGGCTTCGCCGAGGCCGCGATCGTGCTAGCCGAGGCCGGACGCACCCTGCTCCCCTCGCCGCTGCTGCCGACGCTGGCCATGACCCAGGTCCTGGTACACCTGCGGTCGCCGAGCGCCTCCGAGTTGCTCCAGAAGAGGATCGCGAACGGTGCGTCGGCCACGTTGGCCTTCGGCGAATCGCCGTTTGCGCGGACCTCGGCCGAGTTCTCGACGCGAGCTGAGGACACCGCCGGCGGCGCGGTGCTGTCCGGGGCCAAACGGTTCGTGCTCAACGGAGACAGTGCGGACATCCTTATCGTCGCCGCCAGCAGCGAGGACAGCGCCGGCCTGTACGCGGTCGAGGGCACGGCACCGGGCGTGATCCGCACCGGGCAGCCATCGCTCGACCAGACCCGGCGACTGGCCACGGTCGAGTTCGAGGCCGCGTCGGCGACGCGTCTGCAAACCGGCGACGCGACCGCGCCGATCGGCGGCGCGGAAGCGGCGATGTACGCCGAGAACATCATGCTGGTCGCGCTGGCCGTGGAGGCGGCCGCGGCCGCGCAAGAGTGTTTGGAGCGCACGGTCGAATATCTCAAGGTGCGCGAGCAGTTCGGGCGGGTCCTCGGATCGTTTCAGGCGCTGCGTCACCGATGCGCCTGGATGGCCGTCCAGGTAGAGGGTGCGCTGGCGACGGCAAAAGCCGCGGTCGCGTCGATCCACTCACCTGACCTGGAGGTCGCGGCGCCGCTGGCCCGCGCGGTGTGCGGTGACGCCTTCATGTTCGTCGCCGGCGAGATGATCCAGCTGCACGGTGGTATCGGATTCACCTTCGAGCACCCCGCGCACTTGTACTTCAAACGCGCGAAATCAACCCAACTCCTCTTCGGCTCGAGCGACGAACTGCGTCAGAGGGTCGGTGCTCTGGTCGGCATCTGACGGCTCCGCCAGCGCTTCGAGCACCTCTCGCTCGCCGATCTTCGGGTCGGCGAGCGCCCACCTGATCGGCATCCCGGTGGGTCCACCGCGAGATTGGCCTCCATGTCTTGCGTCACAACTCGATCTTGGAGGCCCTCTCTCCACGCCCGGCCACAGGTCGCCCAGCAGACGAAATTGCTCATCTAGCAAGCGCTTGGTCGGCAAGACTACGGTCGGCGATTACAGCTGGTCAAGCGTGATCTCGATACCGGGTTTCTTCGCGCGAGTCCTGCTGCTAACGTGCACTGGATCAAACAAGCGCTTGCTCTTGGAGGTCAGATGCGCGACAAGCGGATGACTGAGGACGATGTCGTCGGTCGCCTGCGATCAGGGATGACGATCGGCATCGGCGGTTGGGGATCGCGTCGCAAGCCGATGTCGTTGATCCGGGCGATCTTGCGCTCGGACCTCAAGGATCTGACCATCGTCACCTACGGCGGGCCGGACGTCGGGCTGCTGTGCGCCGCCGGCAAGGTACGCAAGCTCATGTACGGCTTCGTCTCGCTCGACTCGATTCCGCTTGACCCGCACTTCCGGGCCGCGCGGCAGAACGGGCAGATCGAAGTTGCCGAGGTGGACGAGGGCATGCTCCAGCTCGGGCTGTACGCGGCCGGAGTCCGGATACCGTTCCTGCCGACCCGGGTCGGGCTGGGGTCACTGGTCGTCGAAACGAACCCCGAACTTCGTATGGTGAAGGACCCCTATGGCGACGAGGAGTTCGTCGCCATGCCCGCGATCGGCCTGGACGTGGCGCTGGTGCACATGAACCGCGCGGACAGGTTCGGTAACGCGCAGTTCCTCGGCCCGGACCCCTACTTCGACGACCTGTACTGCGCTGCCGCTGAGCAGGCCTTCGTCTCATGCGAGCAGATCGTGGACACGGCTGACCTTTTGGCCAACCAGCATCCGGTCACCGTCCGCATCTCGCGCATGTATGTCACGGGCGTCGTCGAGGCGCCGAGGGGGGGGCATTTCACCAATTGCGCGCCGGATTATGAGCGGGACGAAGCGTTCCAACGGCGTTACGTCCAAGCCGCGGCCGACCCCGCCAGCTGGTCGGCTTTCGTGGAGGAGTTCCTCAGCGGTGATGAGGCCCATTACCAGCGCGCGGTCACCGCTATGTCTGAGCAGGGGGCGTGATGTCAGGAGCTGATCGCGCAGAGGTATGCGTCATAGCATGTGCCGAGGCGTTCCGCGGAAACGGCGAGATACTAGGCGCTCCTATCGGACTCGTGCCGATCGTGGGCGCACGGCTCGCGCGGCACACCTTCGAGCCGGACCTGCTGTTGACCGACGGCGAGGCCATGGCGGTTCAGGGCACCTGGCCGGCCGGCGCGCCGGCCAGCGGGGTCGTCGAGTCCTGGCTGTCCTATCGGCAGGTGTTCGACGTGGTGTGGTCCGGACGTCGCCACGTGATGATGACACCGATACAGATCGACTCGTACGGAAACGCGAACATATCGGCCATCGGTAGTCACGCTCGCCCCAAGGCACAGCTGCTTGGCGCCCGCGGCGCGCCGGGGAACGCGGTCTCGCATCCCACGAGCTACTGGGTGCCGAAGCACTCGACGCGCACCTTCGTGCCGCAGGTCGACATTATCTGCGGTGTGGGTTGGGACAGTGCCCGCAAGGCCGGGCCCGCCGCAATGAAGTACATGGACCTCCGGGTCGTTGTGACGAACCTTGGTGTCTTCGACTGGGAGACCGAGTCCAGGCAGATGCGGATCAAGTCGATTCACCCCGGCGTGACCGTGGACGAGATCCAGGAAGCGAGCGGGTTCAAGTTGGTCGTCCCCGCGGATGTTCCGGTTACCCGGGAGCCGACCGACGACGAGCTCGAGCTGATCCGAACCGTCATCGATCCCAACGGCGTGCGTTATCGCGAGGTCAAGATATGAGCGCCGTGGTCGTGCACGCCGCACTAAGAACGAAGGCTACTGAGCTCTTCGGCGTCGACTACCCGATCGTGCAGACCGGCATGGGCTACGTCTCCGACGCGTACCTGACCGCTGCCACCTCCGCGGCCGGCGGGCTGGGCATCATCGGCAGTGGCTTGATGTCGTTCGATGAGCTGGCGACGGCGATTGCCAAGGTGAAGGACCTTACGGACAAGCCCTTCGGGGTCAACGTCCGCGCGGACCAGCCGGACGTCGAGCAGCGCATCGATCTACTCATCCGTTCCGGTGTGCGGGTCGCGTCGTTCGCCCTGGCGCCGCGGGAGGCGCTGATCAAACGTTGCAAGGACGGCGGCCTCGTCGTCATGCCGTCCATCGGCGCGAAGAGGCATGCGGAGAAAATCTCGGCGTGGGGCGCCGACGCCGCGGTCGTCCAGGGGAGTGAGGGGGGTGGGCACACCGGCCCGGTCCCCACGAGCCTGCTGCTGCCGCAGGTCGCGAACTCCGTCGACATACCGATCCTGGGAGCCGGTGGCTTCTTCGACGGACGTGGTCTCGTCGCGGCTCTGGCCTACGGCGCCGCCGGCGTTGCGATGGGTACGCGCTTCTTGCTCACCAAGGAGTCGCCGGTCGCTCAGGCGGTCAAGGACCTGTACCTGACCCGGGGTGTGACTGACACCGTCGTCACCAGCGAGATCGACGGCGTGCCCCAGCGGTTGCTGCGCGCCGGCCAGATCGATCAGCTCGAGGCCACCACAGCCCCGCGTCGCCTGGCTCGGGCCATCCGCAGCGCATTCGTGTTCCACCGGCTGACGGACACCAGCTGGAGCAACATGATCCGCGAAGGGCTCGCCATGAAGAAGAATCACGAGCTGCGGTGGACGCAGGTCATCATGGCGGCGAACGCGCCGGTGCTCTACCGTTCGGCCCTGCTGGAAGGAAGGACCGACGTGGGCGTGATGGCCTCGGGTCAGGTGGTCGGCATGATCGACGACATCCCCTCCTGCGAGGAGCTGCTCCAGCGCATTGTCCAGGAGGCGAACGCCGTGCTGGACCGGTTCGCCGGATGAGCGGCCCGTTCGTCGGCACCGTGCCGACACCGCCGGCGGGTCACGGTCTGCTGCAGGACAAAGTGGTTCTGGTAACGGCCGCGGCCGGCACAGGAATCGGCTTCTCGACTGCGCAGCGCTGCGTGGAGGAAGGCGCGGTCGTTGCGATCAGCGATCGGCATGAGCGGCGTCTTGCCGAAGCTGCTGAGAAGTTGTCGGCGGCCTCCGGCAAGCCCGTCCTGTCGATCCCTTGCGATGCGACCGACCAGGCGATGGTCGACGCGATGATGGACCGGGTCGCCGGCGAGCACGGGCGGATCGACGTGCTCGTCAACAATGTGGGCCTCGGCGGTCAGGCGAGCATCATCGACATGACCGACGAGCAGTGGAACTCGGTGCTGGACGTCACGCTCACCGCGACGTTCCGCGCGACGCGTTCGGTGCTGCGCCTCATGGTGCCGCGGAACTCGGGCGTCATCGTCAACAATGCCTCCGTGCTGGGGTGGCGGGCGCAGGCGGGGCAGGCCCACTACGCCGCGGCGAAGGCGGGCGTCATGGCGCTGACCCGCTGCTCCGCGCTGGACGTCGCGCCGTATGGCATCCGCGTGAACGCGGTCTCGCCGAGTATCGTCATGCATCCCTTCCTGGCGAAGGTGTCGACGGAGGAGGCACTGGCGGAGCTGGTCTCGCGGGAGGTGTTCGGCCGGGCGGCCGAGCCGTGGGAGATGGCGAATGTGATCGTGTTCCTCGCCAGTGACTACTCGTCGTACATGACCGGCGAGGTCGTCTCCGTTTCGAGTCAGCACCCGTAGAGGGACGCGGACGGACATCGTTCGATACCAGAGCGCATCCGGCGACATGAATCCCATGGGGACCGTTCAGCGAACCGCGGCCACCGGCTTTCCGCTCTTAGTCGCCGTCTGCTTCTGAGGTCAGGTGGCCCAGGGGAATCGCGCCCCTGGGCTCCCACAGAACGCAGCGTGACGTAGGGGACGAAACGGCATGGTCCTCAGGCCGGGCCACTACCTGCTGCTGTGCCTGGTCGTCGGGCCTCAGGCCAGGCCGAGCAGGTCTTACGGCTGCGTAGTGTGGACCGCGTGCGCAGCCGAGCTTTCAGCCAGCTCACCCTCGCCCAGCGTGCACCTAAGCCAAGGCGATCTCGACGCCGCCTGCGCTCTCGGCGACCAGATCATCCACGTCACCGCCGTGCGGCGCGGGGCCGGCGGTTCTGGGCGTCGTTCCGTGCGGTCAGGCGGCCCGCAACCGGTCGGTGAGCTGCTGCCGGCTGCGCACGCCGACCTTGCCAAAGATCGCCTTGAGGTGGTCCTGCACGGTGTACGCCGACAGGTGCAGGCGTGCGGCGATGTCGGCCGTCGTCCCACCGGCCACCACCTGTTCGCACACCTCGCGTTCCCGCGGGGTCAGCCCGTACGCGCTGAGCATCAGTCCCGTGACCTCGGCCTGCGGGGCGGGCTCGACGGTGATGAGCACGCGGTCGGCGGCGGTGTCAAGGTCCATGAGCGGGGCAGCGCGGAGCATTACCCAGGACCCCGAGGCGTCCCGCATCCGGGCGTGCACGGCGCCCGACGGTGAATGCGGCAGGGCGGCGGCCAGGCCGTGCAGCGCGATGCCGAGCCAACCGGGCCGCGCCGCCTCCGAGGCCTCCAGCCAGACTCGGGCGGCGGGCGTTGCGGCCCGGTAGCCGCCGGAACCGAACACGACCACCACCGGGCCGGCCACGCCGGAACCGACCTCACCGCCGAGGCCGGCGGGGAGCCTGCTCCTGGCCGCGGTGCGCAGGGCAGCACCGACCAGCGGCGCCACCGACGCGAGGAACTCCGCCTCGTCGGCGGAGAAGTCGGATGTTCCCGTACCGCGCATGAGCCCGGCGATGCCCCAGCACTGGCCGCCGCTGAGAAAGGAGACGCGCAGGTCGTGGGCGACGCCGAGCGGGCGGTAGAGCTCGTTGACCCGGCGGCTGGCCACGACCTGGCCGTACGGCAGATCGGACAGCCGGCTGACCGGGTCCTCGCGGCGGGCCAGGGCGGTGAAGGTGTTCACCTCGGTCGGGCCGTATTCGATTTCGGCGAACAGCGCCTCCTGCTGAGCCGACGGGTTGAGGTCCACGGTGATGGAGCCGGTCGGCAGCATGCTCCGCGGATCCACTGTCGCCCAGCAGGTGGCGTCACAGGGCACGACGCCCGTGACCGCGAGCATCGCCGCCTCCTGAACATCGGAGGCCTCGGCGTCGGCCGTGGCCAGTGCCGCGAGCGCACGCCTGGCGTTTTCGGACCTTTTCCGGTCGACCATGCCCGCCAGTATCCGGACTGCCGCAGGTCAGCGCCATCCCAGAATCGTGGGGGTGCCCGTTCCGGAAAACCCTGGCTGACCTGGGATGGGCCCGCGAGGCTCGCGTTTCTAACGTCTGGTGGCGACGAGGAGCCGCGGCACGAGGCCGCGGCGACGCCGAGAGGAAGGGCCGGAAGATGGCTCACCAGGTTCACCACAGCCCCGCCGGCGAGGGCACGGAGCTGTTCACGGTCGACAGCACCGCGACGGTCAAGATCAGCGCCGAGCACACCGATGGGGAGTATGAGCTGTTCGAGATCGACAGCGAGCGCGGCAGCTTCGTGCCGCCGCACCGTCACCCGTGGCCGGAGTCGTACTACATCCTGCACGGCCGACTGTCGGTGCAAATCGGCTCCAAGCGCTACGAGATGGGCCCCGGCGAGTCGATCACGGTCCCGACCGGAGCCGTGCACACGATCGAGGCGCGCAGCAAGGCGGTGAAGTTCCTGGCCTTCAGCCTCACCGACGGCACCGGGAAGCTGTTCGCCGACCTCGACGCCAACGTGCCGGCGGGCCGGCCGATGGAGGAACTGGCGCCGCTCATCACCGAGATCGCCGAGCGCAACCGCACCCTGTTCATCGGCCGCCCCGCCGAGTGACGACCCCTCCCGCACGTCCGCGGTGATCCAGCGCCCCCCGTGCGGCCGGTGCAGGACGGGCGTGGCGACCGAGCGGCCGCGCGCACGCCCACACGCACACGCGGGTGCGCACGCCGGGATCGAACGCCACCAACCGCGGGATCACCGCGGGCCGGGCCGCACGCCCGAGCCCCCTCACCAGATGGCACGACATGACCCAAGGAGACCGTGATGGCCAAACTCCCCATTCCCCCCGCCCGGCCCGTGGCGCATCGGCTGCGCGCCGAGGACACGGCGCGAACGACGATCGAGGACCTGCCCGGTCACCGGCGCCGCGTCACCATCGACCACCGGCCGCTCGCCGGGGTCACCCCGGCGATGGTGCTGTGGTGGTTCCGGCACATCGGTGGCCCGTTGACGTACGCCGGCACCACGATGCCCGGCTACCAGGCCTGGCATCCCCTCGACCACATCCACTGGGAACTCGTCCGGGCGGCGCCTGGCGGCGGCGCCGGCGAGGGCGCGCGCTTCCGCATCGTCGAGGCGTTCGGCCGTCGGCCCGAGTACTACGTCGACACGGTCGACACCGTCGAGAAGCTCGACGAGACCGGTATCCGGCTGGTCCGGCGGCTGTTCGGGGCCCCGATCCTGCAGCTGGAGCACACCTGGTCGGAGTGCCGCGACGGCACGCACTACGTGAGCGTGCTCGACATGGGCGCCCGCGCCCGCCTGCTCACCCCGCTGAACCGCTACCTGACCCGGCACAGATTCCCCCTCGACATGGTGCGGGCCTGGGTCCGCCACAACATCGAGGAGGTCGGCCACCTGGAGCAACTGCTGCCCGGCCTGCCCGGTGCACGCGGGCCGCGCGAGCCGTCGGGGCCGCGCGGCACCGAACGCCTCCACAACTGATGACGCGAAGACTGAAAGCAAGGAGAAGCCGAGATGGATGCGGCATCAGGCCAGCACTGAAAGCTCTTGACCCGCTACCCGGCGTACTCGTAGCGGAAGGGTCTTCGTCAGAGGATTCCCGGTACCGCATACCCTCAATGGTCTGGTGCTCGGGTGGTCTAGCGACCCAGCTGAGGAGGAATTCGGCCGCGGGTAGGGCAGCATCGGCACCACGCCAGAATACCGGAGTAACAACTACCGCGGTATGCCGTCCTGCCGTGATCCGTCAACCGGCGACGACAGTCGGGCGGCCGCCCGTCCGACTGTCTGCGCTGGCACCGTCCGGCGGTCCCAGCCGGCTCCCTCCTCCTTGGGTCGGAGAATGCTGCTGGCCTTGTTCTTGGTGTACGAGGAGCACGTTCGGCCGCCGCTCGGCCCGGTACTCGTGGCGGTCGGGGTCGGCGTCCTGTTCGTGGCGACCACACGCCATTCCCGGCGTTCGCCACGCCCGGCCTGCCCATCCTCGCGCCGCCCGCGACCACGCGCTCTGGGGGTCGTGGCATTCGTTTGCACCGGCGCGCACTTCGTGCTTGTCTACGCGGTTCCGTCCATGGGCATGCCGTGGCCAGCCGGACTCGCCGTCGCGCTGGCACCGCTCGGCGCCGGCACCCTGGCCGTCCGACACTGGGCCACGACAGGGCCGCTCGGCATCGACGGGTTCTGGATGGTCGCCGGAATTCTCAGCTTCTTCGTTCTCCTTGACGCGCTTGTCGGACTCGGCGGTCGCTACGACCTCACACTCGGCGCGATACTCACAGCTCTGGCCCTGGCCAGGCTGCGCCGTCGCTTCCCCCACGCACACCCGCGCCGTCGCCGGCCGGCGTTACTGCCCGGGCGGGCGCGTGTTGCCCCGCCGCCCGGGATGAACGGCCGTGGAGAGGACCTCGACCGTCGCCGGATCGACTGGGAGAAACGCCTCCAGCTTGAGATTAGGGGCCACTCCCATCCGCCGATCACCGGTCGCCGGGATCGCTGGCACGCGCCGCCGCCTCAGGACGCAACGCCGCCGGGTGGCCGAACGAGCTGCTAGCCCACTCAGTGAGAGTCGCTGCCTCTGGTCCAACGCTGTGCGAGACAGTGCCGGTCTATCACGGCGCCGCTCGCACTGACCTACCACTTCGGCCGGCTCATGCGGGAACGCCGCCGCGGCGGAATCCTGCTGGTGGGCGCCCACCCCACCCAACCGAAAGCCGTCAAGGTAGGAGGCGACGTGCAGTCTCAGCTGGCGTTCTTTTCGTTTATCACGCTGGTCGATGCTGGTCCGGCGGAGCATGAGGCGTACAACCGCTGGCATCAGCTTGACCACCGGCCTGAGAACCTTGCGCTGCCCGGTGTGCTGTGGGGGGACCGCTGGGCCCGTCCGGTGGAGTACCGCGATGCGTCCACCGCGGTCGCGAAGCACGAGGGCACCGACTACATCGCCATGTACTGGTTCGGTGAACCGCTCGACGCCGCGTTGCGCGCCTGGAACCTGCTGGCCACTGATTCGTTCCAGTGGGGCCGAGGCCCGGTGTTCCCCTTCGTCCGCCGGAATCTCCTGTCGTTCTTCCGGCCGGTGAAGGGATACGCGGCACCGTCGGCGCTCGTCAGCCCGGACGTCCTGCCCTACCGGCCGAACCGTGGCCTGCACGTGACCCTGACTCGCCACGCGGAGCCCTTCGGGGCCGAGACCGAGGCCCAGTACCGCTGGGAGGACCGTACCCTCATCCCGGCGTTGCTCGACCTCGACGGCGTCGCCGGCGTGTGGACGTTCTCCTTCAGCCACCATCAGGAGAACCCGCTCATCCCTGCCGCCGACAGCGCGGACACGCCAGGTTCGCTGCGTCTCCAGCTGATCTATCTCGACGACGAGCCGCTCGCGACGACCACGCAGATCGAGAAGCGTCGTGACGAACTCGGCGGTGATCCTGGCGTCGGCGAAACCTTGTTGAGCACCCCCCTGCGCACGATCATTCCCTGGCGGGACTGGTGACGGAATGGGCGCGATAGGCTGGCGGCGTTTCCCCCGCCGCCTGAAGGCGGCGGCCCCCACGCCGCAAAACTCGGTGGAACGGCGACTGCGCGCCGTCGAGGACGAGCTGGCCATCTTCCGGCTGATCGCCTCCTACGGCCCCGCCGTGGATACCGGCACCGCGGGCGCGGTCGCCGGCCTGTGGGACGAGGCCGGCAGCTACACGTTCGACACGACGACACTGACCGGCGCGGACAACGTCGGTGACCTCGTCACCAGTGACGAGCATCAGGGCTATATCGCGCAGGGCTGTGCCCACATCCTGAGCCTGCCGCGGATCACGCTGGACGGCGACCAAGCCACAGCGGTCAACTACTCACGCCTCTACCGCCACGACGGCACGACGTGGTTCGTCGCCCGGGTCAGCGCCAACCACTGGCATCTCGCCCGCGCCGAGAACGGCTGGGCCGTGGTCAGCCGCCGTAACAGTCTCCTCAACGGCGCTGAAGCGGCCCGTGCGCTCCTGCGGCCATGACCGGCGCACTCGTGATCCAGAGCGGAATGATCCCGCTGGCGCATGCAACCAGCCGATACACCACGTCTACTTGACGGCGAAACCCGCGTCGACCGGCAGTGTGACGCCCGTGACGTAGCGCGCGGTGTCAGTGACCAGCCACGCCACCGCGTTGGCCACGTCGATCGGCTGCACCCACGGCACGGGTATCAGATTCTCCATGGCTGAGGCCATGGCGGGATGCGCCGCGACGTAGTCACGCAGCGCGTCGTTGTTGATCATTGGTGTATCGACACCGGTTGGATGCACCGCGTTGACCCGGATGCCATGCGGGGCGAGCCAGTGAGCGAAGGTCCGCATGAGTCCGACCACGCCGTGCTTGCTCGCGCAGTAACCGTCGCCCCCCGCGTCGCCGCCGCCGCCCCGTCCGGTGAGACCCTGCGTAGAGCTGATCAGTACGACGGCGCCGCCGCGCCCCTGTTCGATCATCCGGGGCGCCGCGGCATGCACGGTGTTCCAGACACCGAACAGGTTCACCTCGACGATGTCGCGGAACATCTGCTCCGGGTCGTCGCCCGCGCCACCGCCCGGCGCGATGCCGGCATTCGCCACGACGATGTCCACTCCGCCAAGCTGGTCGGCGGCGCCATCGACGGCGGCGCGCAGACTGGCCAGATCCCGCACGTCCACCGCCGCGGCGGCGATCCGCCGGTCGCGCGCTTCCACCTCCCGGACTGTCTCGGCGAGGTCGGCGGAGGTCGACATCGGGTACTTGACGGTGGCGATCTGTCGACAGATGTCCAGGGCAATCACGTCCGCGCCGAGCTCGGCCAGGCGAACGGCGTGGCATCGGCCCTGACCGCGGGCCGCCCCGGTGATCAAAGCGACCTTCCCTTGCAGTGGCTCAGCAGGCTCCACCCGAACTCCTCAACCATCCGACGATCATTGCTTCCGAATCCGCCTACTCGCCCGCACCGCCAGCTGCCTTCCTCGGTCAGCGTTTCTCCCCGGCACCGCCGAAGCGGAGCCAGTCATTCGGGTCGTGCGCGATCCACAGATCGGCGTCGTGGACCCGCAGGAGATAGGCCAGCTTTCGCAGCGATCTGCGCGCGGCCACGGTGTCCACGTCCCCCGGATAGGCCACCTCGCCCTCGAACGCCGGCCGGGTATGTACGACGTCGCCGCTGAGAACGATCCGCCGAGTGGGCAGACGGACCATCACGGCGAGGGAGCCCGGCGAGTGGCCCGGCAGATGCAGCACCGTGACCGCGCCATCACCGAACACGTCGTGGTCGCAGGGCAGCTCGTGCCAGGCGATGTTGTGCCGGTCGGCGAAGTCCTCCTCCCGGTACCACGTCGCGGCATACCGCTCGGGCGCACGGGCGTAGGCGAGCTCCTCGGTTCCGACGAACGTACGTGCGTGTGGGAACTGCCGGAGCGCCCCTGCATGGTCGAAGTGCAGGTGGGTGGCGACCACGGTGGTCACGTCGCCGAGCGAGAACCCGAGCGTTTCCAGCTGGACCTCGACCAGGTGCTCCTCGCGGAAGTCGATGCCGATGCGTTCGGCCATCGCTCCGTAGGCGCCGGCCGGGTCGCCCGCGTGGTCAGGGTCCAGGCCGGCGTCGACGAGTACCAGGCCGTCCGCGTGCTCGAGAAGGAAGACCGGGAACGGAATACGCGGCGCCGCGTCGCCGGACAGCCGGACCTCCAGCGGCGAACGGTAGGTCGCGGGTTCCAGCGCCCACAGGCGCCCGACGGCGGCCATCTCAGGTCACCTTCGCCAGCACGGCGCGCGACGCGGCCGGCAGGGCGTTTTCCCTGCCGGCCGCGCGGAACTCGGCCCGGATTCGCGCCCGGTCGAGTTCGGTCATCGCCCGGAACGGGCTGGTACGGCTCGGTGCCCACCAGACCGCCTCGGCCTCCCATGCGGCCGCGCGCAGCGGCGCTTTGTTGATCTTCCCGTTGGCCGTTGTCGGCACGGCGTCGACGACGCGGACGAAAGTCGGGCGCCACTTGGTGCCGAGGTCCGGCTGCTGGGCGAGAAAGGCCGCGAAGTGGTCCGGGTCGAACGTGGAACCGTCACGCATCGTGACCGCGCACATGAGCTGATCACCGGTGCGGGGATCCGGAACGGCATAGGCGTGGGCACCGGAGAACCCCGGATAGCGGACCAGGATTCGCTCGACGGGTGCCGTCCCGAAGTTCTCACCGTCGACACGCAGCCAGTCGGAGGAACGACCCGCGAAGTAGAAGTAGCCCGCCTCGTCCCGGTAGGCGAGGTCGCCGGTCCAGAAGTCCCGGCCGCCGAACTTCAGCCGCTCCGCCATGGCCGCCGGATTCTTGTAGTACCCCTCGAACGACGGTCCCTTGCCGAGCACCACGATCTCGCCTGTCGCCTCCTCGGCGTTGAGAAGACGGCCCTGGGCGTCGAACCGGGCCCGCGGGCACTCCGATCCGTCCTCCTTGCGGATCACCGCGGTGAGCCCCGGTACCGGCAGCCCCAACGAGTTGGGTGGTGAGCCGGGGACCGGGACGATCCGGATCACACCTTCGCTGGCGCCGTATCCCTCGCGCACCTCACAGCCGAAGCGCTCCCGGAAGACGGCGACCTCGGCCGGCGATGCCTCGGACCCGAACGCCACTTCCAGCCAGTTGTCGCCGTCGGCCGGATCCGGCGGGATGGCAAGGACGTAGCTGAGCACCCGGCCGACATAGTTGAAGAAGGTGACCTCGTGCTCCCGGACATCCCGGGAGAAGCGCCCCGCCGAGAACTTGCGAACCATCACCACGGTGGCGCCAACCTGTGCGGCCGTCGCGAGGTTCATCATGATCGCGTGGCCGTGGAACAGCGGCAGGCAGAGGTAGTTCACCGAGTCGCGGTGCAGCGATATCCGCTCTGTCATCCGTTCGGTCAGTGAGCCCAGCCGGCCTTGCGTACAGATGACCGCCTTCGGGGCCCCGGTGGATCCTGAGCTGAACAGCAGCAGGTAGATGGCCGCCGGATCCGGGCTCTCGCCCGGGACGAGAGCACCTTTGTGGGCGGCGAGCAGACGAGCATAGTCGGCGGACTCGACGTCCAGGATCCTGTCCGGCGGAAGCGGCAGGACGGGAAGATCCGCCGCGGTCAGGTACAGCGGTTCGCTGACAAGGAGGTCGCAGTCGGCGTGGGTGATGTCGTGGGCGAGTTCGTCACCACGCCGCGTCGGGTTCACGCCGACAACGACATCTCCGCTGAGGGCGGCGCCAAGCAGCCAGAAAACATAGTCCGGCACGTTTTGCAGAAGCACGCCCACGTGCCGCTGCGAGCGGCCCGGCCCCGCGGAGACGGTGCGCAGACAGGAGGCCCGAACGGCCGCCTCCGCGACCACTTCGTCCCAGGTCCACGAGCGGCCCTCGAACCGCAGCCCCTCCCGCTCGTCACCCACACGAGACCTGACGACATCGGCGAACGTGCGCACGTATGCCTTCCCCTCGTCCTGGTGGCCGGTTTCGCCCTTCCGCTGGGCTCAGCAGGCTAAGGCACGTCGCCGGGCGCGGCTGGTGGGCTCCCGCTGGATGGAACCTGGGCCCCTCCCGCCGTCCGGCGGGCTGTACGAAAGGTCCCGGCCCACAGTAGGTATGGGGACGGGCCAGCGATGGTCTCCAGCCAGCTGGACGGGCGAGGAGTCGTCACCGCCATCGTCCAAGATCCTTTCCTGGGACGCCTTCCCACCTGCGTGTGACGTGGGCCATACTGCCGGGCGAGCAACGAGCAAGCGCTTGGTGGATTGCTGAAAGGAATAGTAGTGAAGAAGATCAATTCGATGCGGCTCGTGGGAGCCGTCATGGTGGTCGGGGCGCTGGCCACCGGATGTGGATCCAGCGGCGGCGGCACGTCGGGTGGCGCGCAGAAGAGCGACTACAAGGTCCTCGTGCTCGGCGGCATCTCAGCGGCCGGTGCGTTAGCGGACAACGCCGCCACGTCGGTCCTGTCCGCGCAGGCCGGAGCCGCCGCCGTCAACGAGGCAGGAGGGATCGACGGGCGCCACGTGACCGTCACCGTCGTGGACGACCAGGCCAATCCCACGACCGCCGTGACGAAGCTGCGCGATGCGATCGCGTCCGGCAAGCCTGATCTGGTCCTGAACTCGGGCCCTTCGACGATCGCGAACGCCACGCTGCCGATCCTGAAGCAGAACAACATCCTCTCGATGAACATCGGGCCGACCAAGTCGTCCTTCGACCCCAAGCAGTTCCCCCTCAACTTCGACCTGTCGCCCAGCTCCGGTGAGCAGATCAGCGCCTTCCTGCCGTACTTCAGGCAGAAGGGATACAAGTCGATCGGGATCCTGCACGGGTCCAGCTCCTACGGCGAGACCTACGGCGCCTCCGCGCAGAAACTGCTGACCGAAGGCGGATTCTCGGTGGCGGCCAAGGAGTCCTACGACATCGCCGCCCTGGACATGACCGCCCAACTTGAGGCGATCATGGCTAAGCACCCTGATGCGCTGCTCCTGGATGCCTATGGCGCCCCGTTGGGCTACATCCTCAACGGCATCGAGAAGCTCGGCTGGAACGTCCCGATCATCGGTGACACGTCGGTCTCGGCGACCGGGCTCGTCTCCACTCCCCCGCCGTCGGGCGTGGTCGGCACGCCGGCGGTGGCGAACCTCGTCATGCAGGTCTACAAGAGCACCGTGTACGACCCGGCGGCAGCCGCGGTGGTGCAGGCGGTGAGGCGGATGAAGGCCATCGGCCCGATCAAGTCGACGCTGATCCTCGCGTACAACTACGACGCGCTGCAGCTCGTGCAGGCCGCGGCCAGCCAGGCCAGGTCCACTGACCCGGCCGCGCTGGCGAAGGCCCTTGAAGATCCCAAGGTCCTGCGGCAGGCCAAGACGGCGATCCTGTCGAGGTTCAACTTCACGGCTGACCGGCACGACGCGCAGGCCAGGCCGGATGAGTTCGCCTTCATCAAGCCCGCACCGATCAAGGATGGGCAGTTCCAGCCCAGCGCCAGCTGACCGACCGCCCGCCGCCGGGGCACCTGACCGGCGGCGGGCCGCCCACTCCCCCGGTATGCAGAGCCACTTTCCAGGTTCCCGCGTCCCGCCGCCCGATGCTGGGCTCGCCGCCCGGTTTCCATCCCGCCGTGGTGCGCTGACCGGCTCCGCCGTCTCTACCTGGCGGCGGCCCTTCCGGCGCGGCGGCCGAAGAAGGTGCCGTCCCCGAGGGACGTGCCGCTGACATAGCCCTCGCCATGGATGCCCGAGGAGGCTCGGCCCGCGGCGTACAGACCTGGGATGGGCCGACTCGACACCTGCAGCACGGCGCCGTCCACGGTCGTGTGGAGACCGCCCAGTGTGAACCCGGCGATACCCGTGGTGGTGCCGGCTTCGACACCCAGGACGCGCGGGTCGACCGCGGCGAGGGGCCCGGTCAGCGCCCGCAGCCACTCCGCGCGCTTGTGGAAGTACGGATCCGCCCCCTGGGCCGCGTGTCGGTTGTAGGTCGCCACCGTCGTCTCGAGGGCGCCCGGGGGCATACCAAGTTCTTCTCCGAGCTCGGCGGCGCTCTCCGCCACGTGCTGCGGACGCAGTCCCGGTGACTCCGTCGCGGCAATCGCGTCGAAACCCTCCTCGTCGATGATGATCCACCAGGGTGCGGGTTGGTGGAGCAGGGCGGCATGGCTGTACACGCCCGGATAGACGTCCTCGTTGATGAAACGCTGGCCCAGGGCGTTCACAAGCATGCCCCGGTAGATCAACGCAGGCGACGCGATGAGAGCCGCTTCCACGACCCCCATCCGCCGGGTCGCCGCTCCCAGCGCGGCAGCCATCCGGATGCCGCGGCCATCGTCACCGCCGTCGCTGACCTTGCCGTGCCCGAGCAGCACAGGGGCGTGGTCGGCCAGCATCTCCTCGTTGTCGACGAAACCCCCGGTCGTCAGGATCACTGCCTTGCGAGCCCGGTAGTTCACCGGTGCGCCGAACCGGCGGGCGACGAGACCCGCGACGCGCCCGGACTCGTCGACAACCAGCGCCGCCGCGCGGGTGTCCGTGTGGATCCGGGCGCCCGCGGCGGCCACGGCCGACGCCAGCTTCTCCATGAGAAGCCATCCTCCGTAGTTCTCGGTCGGCGGACGATGCCCACGTGGCGCGGGACGGGCGAGCGTGTTGTACGGCCAGGCGTTCTCGCCCAGCCACATCAGCCCGTCCGTCGTAGGCGCCAGCCACCCCGGCGCGTCGTACAGCGACTCCTGGAACGGGACTCCCTGTCTGCAGAGCCACTCGAAATGCTCGACGCTCTCGTCGCAGTAGATCCGCAGCTTCTCCTCGTCCACATGCGGACCGAGTGCCGCATGGAGATACGCGTACATGTCATCGGCGCTGTCCTCGAACCCGCATGCCTTCTGTACTCTGGTACCGCCACCCAGATATATCTCGCCGCCGGACTGGGCGGACGATCCACCAGGGCCCGAGAGAGCTTCGAGTATGAGCACGTCTGCACCGGAGGCGGCCGCCTCCAGTGCGGCGGCCGCGCCGGCACATCCGAATCCGACGACGACGACGTCAGCCTCGTGGTCGAACCGCTCGACCGCGGTCAACGCCAGCGGCTCGACCGACACCCGGTCGGCGGTCGAGGACAATTCCCCGTCGCTCATAACTCTCCCCTTCGATGGTCACACTTCAACGTCACCGGAACACTCCGCGCGGACCGATTACCGCCTGCTGCACAAATCTGATGCGTCCGACAACCTGAACGGCGGTATCCGCCGTTCAGAATGTATTGGGCTCGTCGCCATCAGTAGCCTGGACCGCTGAGCAGGCCGCCGTCGACGAGCAACTCGCTGCCCGAGCAGTAGCTGGCCGCGTCCGAGGCAAGGAACACGACCGCACGGCTGACCTCACCGGCCCTGCCCCACCGGGCGATCGGCAGCGAGTCCACGAAGGGCTCGTCCGGATTGAGGCCGGGCGTGAACTCGGTGGTCATCGGTGTCGCGATGCCGCCCGGATGGACCGAGTTGACCCGGATGTTTCGTGCCCCCAGTTCACGGGCGGCCACCCTGGTCAGCCCCCGAACACCGAACTTGCTCGACGCGTAGGCGGAGAGGCCGGCCGCCCCGGCGAAGCCCTCGACGGAGGAGATGTTGACGATCGAGCCGCCGTCCGACATGAACGGCGCGCAGGCACGGATACCGAGCCACGAACCGAACAGGTTGACCTGCAGGATCCTCACGAATTCCTCGGGATCCTGCTCGGTGATCGCGGCGAACCGGAGGATCCCCGCGTTGTTCACGAGGATGTCGAGGCGGCCGAAGCGGGAGATGGTCTCGGCCACGGCGGTCTTCCAGTCCGCCTCCAGTGTGACGTCAAGGCGGACGTAGCGCGCCCGCTCCCCGACCTCGGCCTCGACCGCCTTTCCCTCCTCGTCGCGGACGTCACCGAAGACCACCAGCGCGCCTTCGGTAACGAACTGGCGAACGTGTTCCGCCCCCATCCCACGTGCACCACCACTGATCAGAGCGACCTTGCCTTCAAGCTGGCCCATTGACAGCTCCTCGTCGTCGACGCGAACGCCCGCCACAGCGCAGGCGCATCGGCGTCCCGCGACGCCAGCTTTCCCGGTGGCAGGCGGGACGTACATCTCAGGTCCCGGTCAGCGGACACACGAACCGGCTACCGAACGGTTCCGTGACCGACAGGGCGGCGCGGTCACCGCGTCGGCCCCGGGTCGAGGGTGCGGTCCGTCAACGGCGGACACCCCACCTACCGCGGCCACCGCGGCATCTCCGAGCTCTTCACGAAGATCGGAGACGACGCGGTGGCCGCCTGAGGTCCCACGCCACGCAGCCGCGCCTACGGAGCCCGCGCGGCCATCACCGCGACCGTGGTGCTACACAAGGTCCACAAGGCAGGTGCTCAGCTGGCCAGGCCGGGGAACTTGTGCGTCGCGGGGTTGTACTTGAACACTCGTGCGGGAATATCGCCGTGTGGCGTGTCGCGCGTATAGGTAGCAGCGTCGCCGAATCCTGGGATCTCGACCGACCCGAGGCTGAATCCGGCGTTCTCGAAAGTCTGGTAATTGAGATCTTTACCAGCCTTCCGTGCGATGGCCGTGAACAGTTTGAGGTTCTGGCACGCGGCGGCGAGGGAGACACCCGGCTGCGGAGAGCCCGCGGGAACCGTCGAAGGATCGACGATTTTGCCCTTGAGGCTCGGATTCGCCGCCTCCACGGTGGCGACGCATTCCCGGGTGCCTCCAGTGATCCAAGGCCCGTTCAGGCCGAGCGCCTCGGCGTTGGTCAGCGTCGAGAAGTCGTGCTTCCCCTTGTCGCCCGTGTATGCGCTGACCTGTCCGAGGTCGGTGAAAAGCAACCGCGGCCGGTATTGGGTGTGTTCGAGTACCGGCGGGAACCCCGCGCCCATGCTGCCGACGACGACCACCGTGTCGGCACCCGCCGCCTGGAACTTCTCGACAAAAACACCGATCTGCTGATTGACCGCGGCGGCGTCCGAGGCGGGAGCGTCCAGAACGCCGGTCTGAACAGGCGTGACGCCAATTCTGTGGAGCGCGGGGATGACCGTCTCATTCATCACGGCCCGCCCTTCGACGTTGGATATTACCGCCACTTTCTTGCCCGTGAGTTCATGATTGGAATTGAACAGCGCTATGCCGTCCGCGACCTCGTCGCCGCCACGAAGGAAGCTAAACCATGGCGCCTTGGCCAGTGCGTAGCGCCGGGCGGTGAGCTGACCCCCGATAGTGGCCGTCCTGTTGGCCTGCACATAGCACAGCGGCTCGTCTCCGTTGAAGCTGCCGAGCACCGCGAAGACCTTCTCGTCCTGAGTCAGTTTGAGACAGGTCTCCTGGGCGGCTCCCGGCGAGAGGAGATTAATCTTGCCGTAGACCGGGACGATCATACGGCCATCGATCCCCCCCTTGCTGTTGATATCCTTGATCAGCGCGTTGTACGCGCCTTCGTAGTCCCCCTGATCAATGTTGACGAACTGCCGCACACTCGCGAGGTCCGGGTACACAATACCGATCTTGATCTCCCGGTCTGTCACTCCGGGCGAGATATTGGAGACGGGCGGCGCGGGGAAAGCGCTGACCTGGGCCTGAACCTTCCCATGGTCGGTCTTCTGGGCCGAGCAGCCAGTGGCGATGACCGTCGCGCACACGGCTAACAGAAGCGCCGTGCAGCGTAATGAACGTAATTGTAATGAACGTGATTTCGGCATGGAGACAGTCCCTTTCAGGTAATGGAGCGAGACGGGGGTGGTGCGTAGTCGGAGTGGCGCCACCGCGCGTGGCCCGCCTATACAGGCACCGTAGTGTCCGCCGTGAACGGACTGGGTCCGCGACCCGTGCCAGGACCGCTGCGTTCGATGGCGCGCTCGTCGGTGCCGAGGTAACTGGCGAGAACCTTCGGATCATTGCGGACGGTATATGGGTCGCCGGCGGCAATGACGCGGCCGGCCTCGAGACAGTAGACGCGGTCACTGATGCCCATGATTAACGGCATGTCATGCTCGATGACGAGCATCGATGCCCCCAGTTCACGACGGATCTCCTGGATCAGGGGGCCGAACGCCTCGGCCTCGCGCTGGGCGACGCCGGCTGTCGGTTCGTCCAGGCATAGTACACGGGCGTCCAACGCCAGGATGCCGGCGAGCTCGACGATGCGACGAGTCCCGGTGGAAAGGTCGCCGATGAATGCGTCCGCGTAACGGCCCAAGCCAAGAAAGTCGATGAGATCGTTCGCGTCCGACCGCTTGGCGCGCTCGCTGACGAACGTGTGGGGCAGGTGCAGTGCCGTGGAGATCAGGCCGGTCCGCCCGCGGGATTCCAGCGCCACGAGAACCGTCTCGCGGACGGTCAGTTCAGGGAAGAGCGTAGCTGCCTGGAAGGTCCGGCCGAGTCCGGCCCGGGCCCGTGCGGCCGGGGAGGCCCGCGAGACATCCTGCCCCAGGAGCCGGACAGTGCCGTCCGTGGGAGCGAAACCCCCGATGGCGTTCATCAGCGTGGACTTGCCGGCACCATTCGTGCCGATCAGGCCGACGATCTCATCCGGCCGGACCTCGATCGACACCTCGTCGACAGCGCTCAGGCCGCCGAACCGCACTCGCAGCCGATCGGTCACCAGCACAGGCCCATCGACCGGTTGCGGCTCCCGGCGGGACCGCGTGAGGGCCTTCGGGGGGGCGATGATGCTCTTGCTGGCAGGTGCTGGTCCGAGTCTGCTGTCGGCCCACGTCAACAGCGCGTCGCGGAGGGCGTATCCGACCTGTACCAGGCCGCCGGGGAAGTACAGCAGCAGCACGAGCAGGCCGAGGCTGGAGGTCAACAGCGGCACGAGTTGGTTGTCCGGCATGAATGACGGCAGGCCGATCACCCAGAGGGAGCCGAGGATCGGTCCCGAGACCGAGCCGAGGCCCCCGATGACCACAATGGAGACCAGGGCGAGAGAGTCGGAGCTCAGGAAGTACTTGTCGGTATAGGGCACCGTCTCGACCGCGCCGGCCAACAGCGCGCCGCCAAGCCCCGCGATGCCGCCAGCGAGCGCGAAGGCGCGCAGCTTCACACGAGTTGCCGCGACGGTGTATGCCGCGGCGGTCGCCGGGTTGTCACGCACGGCGACCGTGGTTCGGCCGACACCCGACCTGCGCAGTCGGGCCACGATCGCCAGTACTACGACGAGGACGATGAAGACAAGGTAGTAGTAGGTACGCTGGCTGGACACGTCGACGCCGAAGACGGTGCTGCGCGGGAACGACGACGTGTCGGAGTTTTCGTCACGGAACAGATCAAGCCGATATACGTACTGATCGCACGCCACCGCGAACGCGAATGTGGTCACCGCGAGCAGGAGACCGCGCACCCGCAGCGCCCCGAGGCCGACCAACGCCGCCAGCGCCGCGGTTGTCAGCGTCGCGACGAGCACCGCGATCGGCAGGTTCAGGCTCTGGAGTTGGTAGGTGGTGCCACCGATATCGATGCGTGGACCCCGGACCAGCGTGGCCGCGCTCAAGGCCCCGAGGCCAGCGAACGCCATCTGGCCGAGGGAGAGTTGCCCCGCCCATCCGGTGAGAACGGTGACCGAGGCGGCGCAGATCGCATAGCCGAGGATCACGGTGTAGAGCAGGTGTCGGGAGGGCTGCGCCACCAGAAGTGGCACGACGGCTCCGATCAGGGCGAGCGACCCGAATCCGGCACGTTCCAGGTTGCGTACCCACCAGACCTCGCGCAGCCGTTCCGGCACCGGCTTGACCTTGGGAGCGAAGGAGAACGACGACGTGTCGGTGTCGCGGCTGCCGCTGACGAAGAAGACCGCGGCCAGCACGATGACGAGCACGATCATGTCGGTGAGACCGGGCTGGTCGAGCCAGTTGAACTGGATGACTGACTGCAGCACACCCAGTCCCACGCCAGCCAGCAAAGCGATGCGGAAGGACGTCATGCGGGCGACGACCGCCGCCGCGAGCGCACGCAGCAGCGTGGTCGGGCCGAGAGTGGTGATCTGGGTGAGCGACTTGTTCTGCGCCGAGATCAGGATCAGGCACAACGTGCCCAGTAACCCGGCGCTCGCCCACACCGCGGTCGAGACGACCTTGGGACTGATCCCGTTCAGCCGCGCCAGCTCCGGGTTGTCGGCGGAAGCTCTTACGGTCTTTCCGAGTACCGTCCGGCCGAGAAACCAGCTGAGCACGACCGCCGCGATCGGGACGGTGGCCAGAATACTGATCTGGGCGGCGGACACCCGCAGGTTGTCGAAGGGCTGCCAGGTACCGTTCCACGGCACGGGGTAGGACTCGTCGGTGTAGCGGTCCAGATCGGGGTAGGCGGTCACGACCGTGAGCGCCAGCTGTGCCACGCCGATCGTGGCGACCAGCATGATCACACGCGGCGCCGTGAAGAGGCGACGCACCACCGTGAGCTCCACGACCGCCCCGAACAGCGCTCCCACGCCGAGCGCGACAACCAGCGCGATCCAGTACGGCACGTTCCACCGCACGACCAGGAGCGCGAACAGTACCGAGCCGACCAGACCCATGTTGGCGACGGCGAAGTTGATGACGCGGGTGGAACGGTGCACGAGCACGATGCCCATGGCCAGGAGCCCGATGACGAGACCGGTGACCGCCCCGTCGAAGAGGAGCTGCAGAGTCGGCATTTGCATGGCCGTCAGCCGCCTTGCCGGCCGAGAAAGACCGCGCGCGCGAGGTCGTCGCGTTCAGCCAGATCGCGGGCGGGCCCGGTGAAACGGACCTGGCCTTTCTCCAGGAACACCGCCCTGTCGGCGATCGCGAGCGCGATGTTGAGGGACTGCTCGACGATGACGATCGTGAGGCCGTCGGCCTTCAGTCGTTCGATGATGGCCAGCAGGTCCTGCACCACGGTAGGCGCGAGCCCAAGAGACAACTCATCGATCAGAAGCACCTCGGGGTCGTGCATCAGGACCATGGCCAACGCCAGCATCTGCTGTTGGCCGCCCGACAGAGAGCCCGCCCGCTGGGACTGACGGTTCTTCAGATCCGAGAAAAGGTCGAGAACATAGTCGAAGCGACGGCCACGGTCCGCGGAATCCTTCCGGATCTGGAACGCGGCCATCTCCAGGTTCTCGCGTACGGTCATCCCCGGGAAGACACCCTTACCTCCGGGAAGCAGGTGAATTCCGTACCGTCCGCGCCGCTCCGGGGTGACGTAGGTGATCGTACGCCCGTTCAACCGGACGACTCCCCGCGACGGGACGCCCAGACCGCAGATCACCTTGAGGATCGTCGACTTGCCCGCGCCATTGGTGCCGAGCAGCGCGAGCGTCTCGCCGCGCCTGACGTCGATGGCGACGTCGAAGAGCACCTGGACCTGCCCGTAGGAGAAGTCCACGTTCCGTACCTGGAGCGCCGGGATGCTGTCCGGGTCCGCCGACTGCCGGCTATGTTCCTCCAGCTCCTCCCGCAGTTCCTGCACGACTAGCGACAGGTCGTTCTTGATGAACGAGGAGCTGCGGATGATCAGCCACCCGCCGATCGCCGTCGCCGGTATGCCGATGACCAGAACCGCTACCCGCGGGTCGTAGGCGTTGCTGATCAGACCGGTCAGCAGCGCGCCGCCGGTGGCGCCGATGAAGAAGATGTAGATTGCCGACAAGGCTGCACCCAGGCCGCGAAGCCGGTAGGGGACCACCGTCTGTATTACCGGCCCGACCATGGCGAACGTCACCGACGAGAGTACCGCGCCTGGAATGCCAGCGACCATGAAGGCCCAGCCGTTCGGCATGGCCCACTGGAGGGGCAGCAACACGACGCCTGGCAGGATGAGATAGCCCAGCAGTGCCAGCGCGCGAGCCGGATCGCGACGGTAGAGCCGATCGTACCTCGGCCCGACGAACGGCAGGGCCACCAACAGCGCGGCGCCTCCGATCGACCCCATCAAGCCACGCTCGAAGGTCGACATCCCAAAGTGGTCGTCGGCCCACAGGTTCTGCAGGACACCGGCGGTGAAAAGGCTGAAGCCGAGCGCGGAGAACGCAATGATGCAGGTCTTGATCGTGCGGATCTGCAGGAGCCGCGCGAATGCCGCCTCCATGGAGATCGGCATCGGCTCGGTGTCCTGCACGACCTCCCCGAGTACGGACTTCATCTCATGCTGCCCGCGGGGTGGCTCCGGAAGACGGAACGCCCAGATGGCGACCAGCAATACCGGCAGACCCAGCACCAGGAAGGGCCAGCGCCACCCGTCCGCGCCGCCCGCCAGGGTGGCGATACCGCCCACCAGCAGAGGACTGAGCGCACCGACGGTTCTCGCCGCCCCCGCGTTCGCCGTCGCGATCCGACCACGTACTCCGATCGGGTACGTGTCAGCGAGCATCGAGCCGTGTACGGGTAACGTGCTGGACTTCGCGACCCCCACTCCGAAGCGGGCCAGGAAGAACAAGAAGGCGTTCGACGCCAGGCCGCACGCGAACACCATCACCGAGAACGCGATTCCCGCCCAGCCGACTATCCGGCTCCTGCGGTAACGATCAGCCAGCCATCCCAGCGGCAGCGCGCCGAGCACGATGAACGCGCCGGACGCGGCGGAGATGAACACGATCGCGCCGTCGCTCATGTGGAACGAGTCGCGGATGTTCGGGGCCAGGACCCCCAACGTCGCGGACTCCAGCTCGTCCATCGCGGCCAGCGTCACCAACGTCAGGAACGTCGCCGCTCCGCCGGCCGCCAGACCTTGACGCAGCGTCGACTCGGCGTCGCCGACGCCGGGTAACAGATCGTCAGCGAACAGTACCTCGCGTTGGGCCTCCGACTGGAGCTCCCGGCGCTCGGCCTCCGCCTCGATCAGCCCCGCCGCCAGCCCCGCCATGGGCGCTGGCAGCGTCACGTCGAGGTCGACCTCCGGCGGTTGCGACGTACTCACGATCGGGGCCTGTCGCGCAGTGGTGGTGCGCCTTAGCATGGGACTCCCTACAAGGCAAGTACTGAGTGGCTGAACGAGGGCAAGGCTCATCGGGACGACGGCGCCGGGCTCCGGCGGGCGCGCAGCGCGACCGGGGGCGGCGCGCGGCAAGGGTGATCGGTGCCCGGGGCAAGGGTGATCGGTGCCGGGGCAAGCCGGATCGCGGGCTGGCCGCACTGCGTGTCGCGCAGGTTAACCACTGGGGTTGGCGGGAGCATAGCGCCGATTGGTTGCACGTACTAGCTAGGCCGGCGGTTTTATCCGAGTTCGACGCACCGAGGTGCCAGCGATTGGAGGAGCGGACGACCTCGCGCTCGATCATGATGGCACGTGCTAGCCTCACGGGGAGGGGCAATGCTCCCCTACAGGTAAGCGCAGACATCTGTGGCAGGTGTTGATCTAAGGAGAGGTACGCATTGCCGGAGCCTGCTGCGCCACGTCGCGTTACAGGAACAGAGATCGCCCGTGCCGCGGGCGTCTCCCGCGCGACGGTGGGGTTCGTGCTCAACAACACGCCGGGAACAAGGATCTCCGAGAGTACGCGCGCCCGGGTCATGGATACCGCGGTACGTCTCGGCTATCGACCCAACCGCGCCGCGGCGGACCTCCGACGCGGGCGCAGCAAGATCGTACTGCTGGTCCTACCCGATCGGCCCGCCGGCGCCAGCATGGAGATCTCCCTCGACGAGGGCGCGCACGCTTTGGCGGAAGCCGGCTTCGCTCTGGTGACGCAGTCACAGACCTTGCGTGGTTCTCCGCCGCTCTGGGAGATGCTGAGCCCGGAGGTCGTCGTCGGCTGGTCCTCGTTCAGCGCGGACGACGTGGCGTCCATGCGCGCTGCCGGTGTGCGCCACATCCTGCCCACTCCCGGTGCGTCGGTGCGTTATGACGAGGTTCCAGGAGTCTCGAAGGGGGCCCGGCTGCAGGTGAAACATCTGTATGAGCGGGGGCATCGGCGGATTGCTGTCGCCACCTCGGAAGCACCTCATCTACCTGACCTTGAGCGCACGCGTGTGGCCGCCGCCGTCGAAGGCGCCGAGGCGTTGGGCATGGACGTGCTGGGTGTCCGCAAGGTCGACCACGCTGATGGATCGGCCGCACGGGCGGTACGAGCGTGGATAGCCGGTGGAGTTACCGGGGTCGTGGCCTTTGACGACGACGTGGCAGCCACGGTCGCGGGCGCGGCCATCCGAGACGGGATTCGCATCCCGGCGGACCTGGCCGTGATCGGCCACGATGACAGCCTGATCGCCTCACTGTTCGTACCGTCGCTGTCGAGTGTGCGGATGGACACGGCGGAGGCCGGCCGCTACCTCGCGGCCTTGGCCCTGCATTTGGCCGAAGACCGCCCGATGACCTCTACCTGGACCAGGCTGGACAGCCGCGTCGTCGCCCGCGAATCGACCATGGGCTGATCGGCGGCCCGGTACGCCAAGCGGCGGGGCTTTGCGCTCCGGATCGATCAGCGCAGCACCCCGCCCGCACCGAAAGCAAGCGGGAGGAAGCGCTCGGCCATCCGCGCGTAGCCGTCAGCGTTGGGATGTAGCCCGTCAGGGAGATCGTCCGCATCGCGGGGGCCGAACAGGTCGAGTCCGTCGACGACGTGTAGCCGGTTGTCGCCGTCCACGCGCCGCTGCTTGACAGCGACTTGTAGCAACTCGCGGATGCGGGTGAGCGTCAGGGCACCCGCGTTCAGCTCGTCTGGCCGAGCAACGGTGCGCACCTGGCCGTCCGTGCCGAAAAGGGTAGGGCCTGGCTCGTCCTCGGCAACAGGACAGATGATCGGCGTGACGACGAGTATCGGCGTGTCGGGATGTCCTTCCCGGATAGTGTCGAGAAACCCGTGCAGCGCGGAGACGAAGGCGCGCTCACGCATCGAGTCGGCATTGACGACGTTGATGCCCAGCTCCAGGCTGATCGCGGCCGCCGGCAGGTCGCGGATGCTGCGCGCGATGAACTGGTCGAGGTGGCACTGCCCCCCGAGTCCGAGATTGAGCAGGCAGCGCCCCGCCCGGCGAGCCGCGATCGCCGGCCATGTACCCGTGGGGCGGTCGGCCTCGGAGCACTGGCTGATCGAGCTGCCGTGGTGGATCCACCGCGGGCCACTCGGCGGCGCCGGCCGGAGCGACGTCCCTGCCTGGACACGGACGTCGAGCAGCTTTGTCGCCGTCGTGACAGGCAGCCAGACCTCCACGCGGCGCTCGCGGTCGGCCGCGCCCAGGTCGAGCCGGACAGTGGCTGGGCCGGCCGGGCGGACGTCGAGGTCGCCGGTGACGGGGTCGAAGAGGACCAGCGTCTCCTCGTGGGTCGTCACCGGATCGCGCAGCTCACCGTCCACGACGACGTCGATCGTGGTGCCGGTGGACGGCATCCCAGGAGAAACTACCCGTATGAGCTCCAGGTCGAGCTCGATTACAGAGGTGTCGGTGAGCGCCTCGACCCGCACGCCCGAGGGGAGCGAACTCATGAAGTCGAACCCGGCGTCGCCCAGCCGCCGGCGGGCGACGGCGGGCGACCGGTGGAAGGTGATGCCGGCCGGGTCGGGAACAGTCTCAAGCGCGCCGACGACACAAGACAATGCGGAGTTGAGGACGGAACGCACGGTCGGGCCTCTCATGGTGGGTGAAGGCCGCCGCGAAGGGACCTCGGTCAGCTCGGCCACGGTCGCGGCAAGGCGCGCGCCGCGCCCCCGCGCGGCAGGTCGACGAGGACGATCAGGAAACCCGAACCGACGATTGGGCGAGAGTCACGAGCTGGTCGCGGTCGTCCTGGGTGAGCGGGCCGATGACGAAGAAGTGGCTCATCGGCATCGGCACCACCATCAGCAGCATCCGGGCTTGCTCCTCGGCCTGCTCCGGGTCCGGCTCGCCGCGGTCGGCCGGCTGCGACGCACGCAGCCTGGCCATCAGCTCGGGGCCGACGACCGGGTGGGCGAACCACTCGCCGAGTGAAGCGTCAACCGTGAGCGGTCTGGGTGGCCGACGGTCGCCGGGCAGGGAGAGGGATGCCTCGGCCACGATCTCGGTGGCGCTGTTGCCGATCTGGACAGTGTAGGTGCCCGGCGCGACCGCCCAGTCCGCCTGCTCGATGTCGTAGTAGGCGAACGCACGGCGGTCGAGCCTCAGTGTCACTGTACGTGACTCGCCAGGGTCCAGTGCGATCTTGGTGAAGGCGCGCAGTTCCCGGGCCGGCCGGCGCACCGGGCCCGCCGAGGTAGCGACATACACCTGGACGACGTGTTTGCCAGCGCGTTCGCCGGAGTTGGTCACGGTCACCGAGACCTCGGCGGTGTCGTCACCGGTCAGGCTGACGTCCAGGTCGCTGGTGTCGAAGGTGGTGTAGCTGAGACCGTGGCCGAACGGGTAACGGACCGGCAGGCCAATGGTGGTGTAGTACCGGTAGCCCACCATGACACCCTCGCCGTAGCGAACATGTCCCTGCTCACCAGGAAAATTGAGGTAGGAGGGGTTGTCCGCGAGCCGAAAGGGGATCGTCTCGGCGAGACGTCCGGACGGGTTGGCGACTCCGAACAGCAGATCGGCGAGCGCGCCGCCCCCGGCCTGCCCCAGCACCCAGCCGTCCAGAATCGCGTGGACGTCGTCATGCCAGCCCTCAAGGGAGACAACGCCGCCGTGAGACAGGACTACGACGGTCCGGCGGGCTACGGCCGCGACCGCGCGGATCACCTGCACCTGGGCCGGAGGCAGATCGATCGTCTCACGGTCATAGCCCTCGGACTCGTCCGCCTCGGCGAGGCCCGCGAACACGACCGCGACGTCCGCCTCACGGGCCGCGGCGACCGCCTCCTCCCGCGGGGCGTCCGTCTTCTCGGCGGCCCTGAGGGTGAAGCCCTCGGCGAAGTGGACCGTGCCAGGTTCCCTGACCAGTGCTCTGATCGCGTCCAACGCGGCTTCGGTGCGCGTGGGGTTGACGTTCGAGCTGCCGCCGCCCTGGAAACGGGGGACGGTCGCGAAGGCGCCGATGACCGCGATCCGACGGTCGTCGGACAAAGGTAGCGTCTGGTCTTCGTTCTTGAGCAGGACCGCGCACTCCGCGGCGAGTCGCCGGGCCAGCGCGTGGTGGGCCTCGGCGTCGAAGTCCCCGGTCGGGTCCGACGCTGAGCCCGCCAGTGCGACGATTCGGCGGACGCTTCGATCGACGACCGATTCAGGCAGCTCCCCGGCGCGGACAGCGGCGAGCACCGCGGCCTCCCCCTCGCCCCAGTCCATCGGCATCGCCAGGTCCAGCCCGGCGGCGAGCGCCGCCACGCGATCATGGACCGCGCCCCAGTCCGAGACGACGAGGCCCTGAAATCCCCACTCCTCGCGCAGGACCTCGGTGAGCAGCCAATGGTGCTGCGAGGCGTGGACGCCGTTGACGCGGTTGTAGGAACACATCACGGTCGCCGGTCTGGCCTCCGTGACCACTCTCTCGAAGGCGGGCAGGTAGATCTCGCGCAGGGTGCGTTCGTCGACGTCCGCGCTGATCTCAACGCGATGGGTCTCCTGGTTGTTCGCGGCGAAGTGCTTGAGCGACGCCCCGGCGCCGCCGGCCTGCATCGCCTGGACATGAGCCGTCGCAAGCACGCCCGACAGGAGCGGGTCCTCGGCGTAGTACTCGAAGTTGCGGCCGCACAGGGGCGACCGCTTGATGTTGACGCCAGGACCGAGGACGACATCGATGCCGTACGCGCGCGCCTCCCGCGCCATGGCCTCCCCGACGCGCCTCGCCACCTCAGGGTCCCAACTGGACCCGACACCTGCCGCCGGTGGGAAGCAGGTCGCCGGCAGGCTCGAAACGCCAGGGTATTCCGCCCCGGCGTCGGGCGGGCGAACGCCGTGCGGGCCATCGGCGAGTGAGATCCGTGGAATGCCGGCCTCGGCGACGGCATGGGTCGTGGAGTGGTTCATCCCGGTCAGGAGTCCGGCCTTCTGCTCCAGGGTCAGGTCGGCTGGATCGACGGTTGACACCGGCATAGTCCTTCCAGGGCTGGGGGCGCCGCGGGCCGGCCTCTCGCGCACCGGTGTGCGGGGGGCTCCGACGGGCCAAGCGGGCATCGAGGACAGCTTGATAGCTCGTGCTACCCAACCTAAGCTACCGCCCTGGGCTAGCACGTGCAACCAACCACTCCCACCGCCGCGACGACCACGCTCGATGCCCTTGCCTGCTTCGTTCCAACGTCCAACCCGCTCGGCCTCATCGCCACCGAGCCCACAAATGGTGAAGGTCGGACTACGGAGACTCACAAAATGAACTCTGACACTCGCTCCTGGGCTGGCCTGACGCCATGGGACACGCCTGAACTGACCTCTGTCAACCGTCTGCCGATGCACGCCGTGGCGCACCCGGATCGTCTGGTCCTCGATGGAGAATGGGACTTTCAGCTTCTCCCCGACCCGCTTGCCGAACGTCACGACAGTTGGCGGAGCATCCAGGTACCCGGCCTGTGGACGATGCAGGACACCGCGGACCGGCCGCACTACACGAACATCGCCATGCCGTTCGACGCGCCGTATCCGCATCCCCCACGGGCTAATCCGACCGGGATCTACCGCCGCCGATTCACCGCTGGACGGTGGTCGGGATGCCGCGTCGTCCTGCACGTGGGCGCCGCCGAGAGCGTGCTGCTCGCGCGCCTGAACGGCACGGAGGTCGGAATCAGCAAGGACTCCCACCTCGCGGCCGAGTTCGACATCACCGATCTCGTGCGTCCCGGTGACAACGAATTAGAACTCACCGTCGTGAAGTGGTCCGACGCCACGTTCATCGAGGACCAGGACCAGTGGTGGCACGGCGGGATCAGCCGTTCGGTGTATATCTACACCACCGGTATGACGTACCTCGCGGACCTGCACGCCGTTGCCGACTTCGATCCCGAACGCCGACGCGGCGCACTCACGCTGAGGGTGGACGTGACCAACCGGGCCGGCGAGCTCGAGGAGGGCTGGACGGTCCGTGCGCATGTCGCCGGCCAGCCCGAGCCGGCGTCCGCTCCGGTCCCGCGCGCCAAGTCCGTCGCCTCGACGCTGCCACCGCGGCCCGGCCCCGGTGACTACCCGGACGTGCCACCGAAGGCCGTGGTACCGGACGGCGTGATCGAACTGCTGAGCCTTATGTCGGCGGGCGCTCCCCTGTCCGAGGAGGAGAAGGCGATCGCACCCCTGATCCGCGATGGCGCGTTCCCCCCACGCGGTGGACACATCCGCCTCGACCTCGACGATCTGGCCGTCCAGCCCTGGTCTGCCGAGGATCCGCGACTGTACTCGCTGGTGGTGGAGCTGATCGACCCCGCGGGGACGGTCGCCGAGCGCGCCACCCTCAGGGTCGGGTTCCGGCGGGTGGAGATCCGCGGTCGAGACCTGCTGGTCAACGGCCGCCGCGTCTGGATCCAGGGCGTCAACAGGCATGATTTCAACGCCCGCACCGGTCGCGTGATCAGCCGTGAACAGATGTCCAGGGAACTGGCATTGATGAAACGCTTCAACGTCAATGCCATCCGGACTTCGCACTATCCAAACGACCCTTTCTTGCTCGATCTGTGTGACGAGTACGGCCTGTATCTGGTCGACGAGGCCAACATCGAGGCACACTGTCACGCGGCCACCGCCTGCGCGGATCCGCGTTACCTCAACGCGTTCGTCGACCGGGTATCCCGTATGGTGCGACGAGACAAGAACCACCCGTCGGTGATCATGTGGTCGCTCGGCAACGAGAGCGGGTACGGCATCAATCACGACACCGCCGCCGCCTGGATTCGGTCCTACGACCCGACGCGCCCGTTGCACTACGAGGGCGCGATCGCCGCGGACTGGCACGGTGGCCACCAGGCCACCGATGTGGTCTGCCCCATGTACCCGACCATGAGCGCGCTGCGCGCCTACGCCGAGCACGAGGCCGCGGACCGGCCGGTCATCCTGTGCGAATACGCGTACTCCGAGGGCAACTCGACCGGAGGACTGGCCGCGTACTGGGACCTGTTCGACTCCGTTTCCGGGCTGCAGGGCGGCTTCATCTGGGAGTTCGCCGACCACGGCCTGGATCCCGACGACGACGGCCGCTTCCGCTACGGCGGCGACTTCGGGGACGAGCCCAATGACGGGACCCAGTGCATCAACGGCCTCGTCTTCGCCGATGGTTCCCCGCAGCCGGCGTTCTTCGAGGCACGTGCCGTTTACGCTCCGGCCCGGGTTGTCTCAGGCGCGGCCGAGGCACGGCAGGGGCATGTTGTGCTGCGAAATCGGCTGGCCTTCAGGGACCTCTCGCATCTGGTCATCGATCTCCAGGTCGAGACCGTCGCTGGCCCCGGTCTCGTCGTCACCGTCCCGGCGCCCGCGATCCCCCCGGGAGACGACGGGGTACTCGATCTTCCCGACCCGGTGGCGGCGGCCCTGGCTGAGCCAACCGCCATCGCCTTGACGCTTACCGCGCGGCTCGCGACGGCCACCGCGTGGGCGGCCGAGGGCGTGGAGATCGCGCGGCTCCAGGTGCCGCTGGGCATCAGCGTGGCACTGCCGGCCGCGGGCGTGGCCAGCGGCCGCCTGCCGCTGGACGAGGGCCTGCTGGCGCACCCCTGGCTCAGTTCGCCCCCCATGCTCTCCCTCTGGCGAGCTCTCACCGACAACGACCTCGCCATCCCGCTCAACGGCCGCCCGGTGCGCTCGGGCCTCTTCCGGGTCACCCGTACCCTCCTGGACCGCGGGATCTCGGGCTCGACGGCCACCGCCGTCAGCCGCTACACGACGGCCTACGGCGCCACCATCGACCATTGGCAGCACGTCGCCGCGTTGTCGGATTCCTCGTTCCGGTTTCACGAGCACGTGCTACTCGACGACGAACTCGATGACATTCCCCGGCTCGGGATCACCTTCGCCACCATCGCCGGCTTCGAGCACGTCTCGTGGCTCGGCCTTGGCCCCCACGAGACCTATCCCGATCGTCTGCGGTCCGGCCTGCTGGGCCGATGGGAGTCGGCGGTCGAAGATCTGACGGTGCCCTACCTCCGACCGCAGGAGAACGGCGGCCGGGCACGCGTACACGAGCTCACCTTGTCCGACGAGGACGGCCGCCGCATCACGGTACGCACCGACCGTCCCATGCAGATGAACGTGTCGCACCTGCGGCCAGCCGACCTGGAGAGCTCGCGGCACGACTGGGAACTGAAGGCTCGGCCCGAGACCTTCGTCCACCTCGACGTCGCTCACCGCGGGCTTGGCACCGCCGCGGTCGGCCCGGACACGCACCCCGACTGCCGCGTCCGCGGTGGGGAGTACCGCTGGTCCTGGCAACTGGACGTCAGCTGACGAGCACCAAAGGGCAGCGGAAACATGGTGACGGATCCGGGAGACAGGCCGGCGACCCGGCCTGTGAAGAATTTCCAGTGACTGTCTTCACCGCGGCCGTGGCGGGCCGCTCTCAGCAGTCTCCGTCCCGAGGCAGGGAGCAACTTCAGTGACTCACATTTTCCCTCGCGATTTTCTCTGGGGCGCCGCCACGGCCGCCCACCAGATCGAAGGGAACAATCTTAACAGCGACTGGTGGAAGCTGGAGCACGACGTCCCCGACTACGTTCAGTTCAGCGGGGACGCCATAGACAGCTACCACCGTTTTGAGGAGGACATGCGGCTGCTCGCCGACGCGGGCTTCAACGCGTACCGCTTCAGCGTCGAGTGGTCACGGATCGAGCCTAGTCCCGGTAAGTTCTCCCGCGCCGAGCTCGCTCATTACCGGCGCATGGTCGAAACCGCGGCGCGGCTGGGTCTCTCGCCGGTGGTGACACTGCACCACTTCACGCATCCGATTTGGTTCGGCGCGAGGGGCGCCTGGCTCGGCGATGGCGCTGTGGAGGCGTTCTCGCGCTATGTGGAGCAGGCCTGCACGATTCTGGACGGTGTCGAGTGGGTCTGCACCATCAACGAGCCGAACGTCCTCGCCCTGAATCACGGTCAGCGGCGACGGGTCGCGGCCGGCAAGGAGTACGACCTGCAGGGTGCGCTGCCCGATCCTGAGATCGGCCAGGCTCTCATCGCCGCTCACCGGGCGGCGGCCCCGCTGGTGCGGGCGGCGACTGGCGCGAAAGTCGGCTGGACCGTGGCGAACCAGGCGCTTGTTCCCGCTCCTGGGGTGGACGCCAAGTACGCCGAGGTGCAGTACCAGTGGGAGGACATGTACCTGGAGGTCGCGCGTCACGACGACTTCGTCGGCGTGCAGTCCTACACCAGCCAGCTTGTCGACGAGAACGGCGTCGTCGCCCACCCCCCGCACCCGGACAACACCCTGGTGGGCTGGGCCTACCGGCCCGACGCACTCGGTATCGCCGTACGCCACACCCGCGAGGTCGTCGGCGACCTTCCCATCCTCGTGACCGAGAACGGCATCGCGACGGACGACGACAGGCGCCGCATCGCCTACACGTCCGAGGCCCTGCGGCATCTCGGTGAGGCGATGGATGACGGGATCGACGTGCGCGGGTACCTGCACTGGAGCTTGCTGGACAACTTCGAATGGGGCCGCTGGGAGCCGACGTTTGGCCTCATCGCCGTCGACCGCGAGACCTTCGTCCGCCATCCAAAGCCCAGTCTCGCCTGGCTCGGAGCGATCGCTCGCACGGGTCAGCTGGCCTAGCCCAGGCGGCGCTGACCGGGCCCGCCCGGCCCGGTCAGCGCCGACCCCTACGCGCGCCCACTCGTTCTTTGTCGATACGCGATGGCCGATCCCCGCTCACGCCAGCGCGACCGGCGGCTCGGAGGTGGTCCCGGACGTCATGCCGGCGAACTGGGCCGCGTAAAGACGGGTATAACTGCCACCCGCGTCGACGAGCTGGTCGTGGCGGCCCTGTTCGACGATGGCACCGTTTTCCATGACCACGATCGTGTCGGCATCGCGAATGGTCGAGAGACGGTGCGCGACGACAAAGGCCGTGCGCCCCTCCCGAAGCCTGGACATGGCCTCCTGCACCAGCACCTCGGTACGGGTGTCGACCGAGCTGGTCGCCTCGTCGAGCACGAGGATCGGCGGCCGGACAAGGAAAGCCCGGGCAATGGTAAGCAGTTGCCTCTCCCCGACGCTGACTCCGGAGCCCTCGTCGTCGATCACCGTGTCGTAGCCGTCGGGCAGAGTACGTATGAACCTGTCGGCGTGGGCAGCCACGGCCGCCGCGACGATGTCCTCGTGGGAGGCGTACGGCCTGCCGTAGGCGATGTTCGCCGCGATCGTCCCGCCGAACAGCCATGTGTCCTGCAGAACCATTCCCACCTTGGATCTCAGCCGCGACCGCGTCATGCTCGTGATGTCGACGCCGTCCAGCAGGATCCGGCCCGCGTCGATCTCGTAGAAGCGCATGAGCAGGTTGACCAGCGTGGTCTTGCCGGCACCCGTCGGGCCGACGATGGCCACAGTGTGGCCAGGCTCCGCCACCAGCGACAGGTTCTCGATAAGCGGCTTGTCAGGGTGGTAGCGGAAGGTCACGTTCTCGAAGGTGACCCGGCCCACCACTGGCGTGTCCTGGACAGGCACCGCCGGATCGGGCGTCTCCTCGGGAGCTTCCAGGAGCTCGAAGACCCGCTCCGCGGACGCGATGCCGGACTGCACCATTCCCACCATGCTCGCCAGGAAGACCAGCGGATTGCTGTACTGACGTGAGTACTGAATGAACGCCTGAATGTCGCCGACGGTCATCGCGCCGGCGGCGACCCTCAGCCCGCCGACCACCGCGACGAGGACGTAGCCCAGATTGCTGATGAACATCATGGCCGGCTGGATGGCGCCCGACACCGCCTGCGACCGCCGAGTCACCTCGGCCAGCTCGTCGTTGCCCTCGACGAAGGCCGTCATCGTCTGCCGTTCGCGGCCGAACGCCCTGACTATGGCGTGGCCCGTGTACATCTCCTCGATGTGGCTGTTGAGGCGGCCGGTCTGCTTCCACTGCTCCACGAAGTAGGGCTGCGCTCGACCGGCCAGCCACCTCACGACCACCACGGACAGCGGCGCGGAGACGAGCGCGATGAGGGCAAGCGGCCAGGAGACCCAGAACATCACCGCCAGCGTCACCACGATGCTGAACAGCGGGATGACCAGCTGGCCGAGCACCTCCTGCATGCTCTGGCTCAGGTTGTCGAGATCGTTGGTGACCCGGCTGAGGATCTCACCGCGACGACGTCGGTCGACGTAGGCGACGGGCACTCGCGAGATCTTGCTCGCGATGTCGGCACGCAGCTTCCGCACGACCCGCTGCACCGCGAGATTGGCGAGCCAGGCCTGGGCGTACGCGCACAGGCCGGCGATCGTGTACACCAGCGCCGCGGACAGCAGCACCCGCCCCACCGCGGCGCCGTCGAGCCCGCTGGGCCCCGCGCGCGTGGCGCCGAGCGTGCCGGTCAGGATGAGGTCCGTGGCATGACCGAGAAGCAGCGGGCCCGTCGCCGTCAGGGCGACGCTCGCGACGCCGAGGATGCCGCTGCCGACGAGCAGCGCGCGTTGCCGGCTCATCGACCGCCAGAGGCGCCAGGCGGTATGACGGACAGCCGCGGACCTGTTCGGCGGCGGGGCGACGCGCCGTTCGGCGGGCAGGCCGCTGGCGCGGAGGCGCCTTTTCCTGGTCATGCCGCCTCGGCCTCGGCCTCGGTCATCTGGGACAGCACGATCTCGCGGTAGGTGACGTTCGTGGAGAACAGCTCGTGGTGGGTGCCCGTGCCGACCACCCGCCCCTCGCCGAGGACGACGATGCGATCGGCATCCCGGATCGTGCTCACGCGTTGGGCCACCACGATGACCGCCGCACTCGAGGTGTGGCGGGCCAGCGCGGCCCGCAGCCGTGCGTCGGTGACGTAGTCCAGGGCCGAGAAGGAGTCGTCGAACAGGTAGACGTCGGGCCGGCCGACCAGGGCGCGCGCGATCGCGAGCCGCTGGCGCTGGCCTCCGGAGAGGTTCGTGCCGCCCTGGGCGACCGGGGCGTCCAGCCCCTCGGGAAGCTCCTCGACGAACGTGCGCGCCTGGGCGATGTCGAGTGCCTGCCACAGGTTGCCATCGGTGCTTTCCGGATCCCCGTAGCGGAGGTTCGAGGCGATGGTGCCCGAGAACAGGTAGGGACGCTGCGTAACGTATCCGATGGCCCGGCTCAACTCCGTGCGGTCGAGACGGCGGACGTCCACGCCGCCAACCAGCACCGTGCCCTCGGACGCGTCGGCCAGCCGTGGGATGAGGCTGAGCAGGGTGCTCTTGCCACTGCCGGTGCTGCCGATGATCGCGACGGTCTCGCCGCCCTGGACCGTGAGGCTGACCCCGCGCACCACGAAGGCCTCCGCGCCCGCGTACCGGAACCCGACGCCGCGCAGCTCCACCCGCCCGGGGCGGAGGACGGGCGGCGCGGGCGGCGCGGGCGGCGCGGACGGCGCGGACGGCGCGGACGGCCGCAAGGTGCTCGTGGTCTCGAGGACCTCGGTGATGCGCCGCGCGCACACCTGCGCGCGAGGCAGCATCCGTAGCAAATAGGTGGCCATGATGGCCGCCGCGAGGATCTGCATCACGTAGCCGAGAAACGCCGACAGCGTGCCGATTCCGAGCGCACCGGACTCGATGCGCCGCGAGCCCAACCAGACCACGGCGACGCCCGACACGCTGGCCACCGCGGTGAACAACGGGAAGATCAGCGACATGAGGCGACCGACACGCACCGAGGTGACGGTGAGCAGGCTATTGGCCCTCTCGAAGCGCGCGTGCTCGTGGTCCTCCTGGACGAACGCCCGGATCACCCGGAGCCCCATGATCTGCTCGCGCATGATCCGGTTCACGGCGTCTGTGGTGTCCTGGAGCGTGGCCGACAGTGGCGTCATGCGCCACAGAACTCCCCAGACGGCCCCACCGAGTACCAGCGCCACGACAACAAGCAGCACGGACAGTCGGACGTCCTGGGCGACCGCGAAGACGATTCCACCGGCGCACATGATCGGAGCGGCCACCATGAGGGTGAGCGTGGTCTGCACGATCATCTGTACCTGTTGGATGTCGTTGGTCGTTCGGACGATCAGCGAGGACGCCCCGAAGCGGTTCAGCTCCCGCGCGGAGAACGCCTGCACGTGGCCGAACAGCGAGGCCCGCAGGTCGCGCGCCAGGTAGGAGGCCACCCGGGCCGCCACGATGCTGGCGCCGACGGCACACACCAGCTGCACCAGCGAGACGCCAGCCATGACCGCGCCGAGGCGCCAGACGTAGCCGGTGTCGCCCGTCAGGACGCCCTTGTCGATCAGGTTCGCGCTCAGGTCGGGCAGATAGAGGGAGGCCGCGGTCTGGACGAGCTGGAGTGCCATCACCGCGGTAGTGGGACGCGCGTACGCCCGCGCATGGGGCCGCAGCAGTCTGATCAACAAGGGTCTCGGCCAGCCCAGGCCGCGTCGCCTCGCGTTACCAGGTGACGGGTAGGTGTGTCATGGGCATGGACAGGTGGTCGTGGTTGATGACGGGTTCGCCGGCCAGGGCCAGGTCGGGGATCCGCTTGAACAGCTCGGCGATCGCGACCTGCATCTCCATCCGCGCCAGCGGAGCACCCAGGCAGTGGTGCAGGCCGTAGCTGAGCGTCATCTGGGGGTTGTCCGCCCGGCTGATGTCGAAACGCTCCGGGGACTCGAACACACCCGGGTCATGCCCCACGGCTATTGGGTCGATCGCGATCGCCTCGCCGGCCGCCACGAGCTGCCCGTCGATGACGACATCCTCGCTGGCCACGAACGGCACCAGGTTGCCCCCACCACCCACCGGCTTCCCCGACTCGAACATCCCGTGCCGCAGCACCTCCTCGACCGCCGTCACCGACAGCCCGTCCGGGTCCGTCAGCAGCAACGCCCGCTGCTCGTCGCTGTGCAGCAACGACACCACAGCGGTCCCGATGAAGTTCGCGGTGTTGTCGAACCCGCCGATGATGAGCAGGAAGGCGATCGGGAAGATCTCGGCGTCGGTGAGCGAGTCGTCCTTCTCGTGCGCGTGCGCAAGCGAGCTGAGCAGATCCTCCCGCGGCTCCTTGCGGCGCTGCGCGATGAGATCGCCCATGTACCCGGCCAGCTCGAGCATGTCCGAGGCGATCTCCTCCTCGGTCTTGCCCGCCACGGCCAACGTCGAGGAACTCCACCGCTCGAACGACGCACGATCTGAGGACGGGACGCCGAGCAGGTTGCTCAGCATCTCGATCGGCAGCGGCAGCGCGTAGTCGTGGATCAGGTTGGCCGGAGCGCCCTTCTCGAGCATCCCGTCGATCAGCTCGTTAGCGAAAGCAACCGCCGACTCACGCATCTCCCGGACCCGCCTGGGCGAGATGGCCCGCTGGACCAGCCGGCGCAGCTTCGTGTGCCGCGGCGGGTCCTCGAACTGCAACGTCGTGCGCAGGAAGTCCGGGAACTGCACGAAGAACGGCACCACCCGCTCACCGGTCCGGAACGGCTCCCGCACAAAACGATGATCAGCCAGCAGGTCCCGGGCCGCCTGATGACGATGCACGACCCAGCAGTCCCCCCCGAACGGCATCGTGACCCTCGTCATCGGCCGATCGGCGATCACCCGCCCATACTGCTCGACCGCCTCCCGCGCCGGCCGGGGACCAAACGGATAACTCGCGTCCGCGACCACCGCGGCCCCGCCAGCCGCACCGACATCGGACATCATCTTCTCCTGTCTACTCAGGACGCCCGCGCCACCGGCACGGCGACGACCTGAGGCCGCGCGTCGGGCGTGACGGCCATGACCTCGCCGAAACGCTCCGCCACCGTCTCGACCGTCAACCACCGTCTCGACCGTCAACTCGGGATCATGGAAGCCGGCCGTGTTCATGATCGCCATCCGGCTCACGAAACCGCCAGCCACGTTGAAGGTCTCACCGGTCACCGAACACGTCGGAGACCTCGACCACCTCCGGCAACGTAACAGATTGCATGCCATACATCAAGTATCTGCATCGGCAGCCTCACCCTAGTGGCAAGATCGGCTAACGTCGGGTAGCACTGGAACCGCGGCACATCTCTACATGCCGCTGGGCGACGCCCACCTCTGCTGCCCGCTTTCGGCGCTCACCGGGGCTCGCCCTGACGAATTTACGTTCCCAGATACAAGAATCTGGCCGCGGCCGGGGCCCCGACTCGGCGCCTGTCACGGCCAGCACCCATAGATGATCAATGCCCCTGGACGAGGCGTCCTCAACCGGGCCGCCCTCAGCGCGCCCATGGCACGTCTGGGCGCTCCGGGTAGCTCACCTCCGCCAAGGGCCTGGCTACTGCGCGCACGAGTACATCGCTCGTGTACGACACCTGGCGCCGTCCGTCAGGACCGGGTCCCGATGACCGGGACATCAAAGATCCGAGCCGCTACACCCGCCAGCCGCGCGAACCGCATCCTCGCTGCGACGCCTGGGCCACCCCGTACCGTCTCCGCCAGCACGATCGCCGCAAAGTGAGACGGATATGTGACAATGGTCAAGCTATGTTCTACCCTCCTCAGGACCCGCCTGGACAGGGTAGCCAGGGCCAACGGGTCCCCTGAGGAGGTCACATGGCGAGCCCGACCTCGCACGCGGAGATAACCCCCCACGAGGCCCCACAGTCGGGCCAGAGCAACCGGTTACGCAGGACGCTCTTCAGTCGGGAGCTCCCGCACTACCCTCCGACCAGCAAGCGGCTCTGGTACCTCTTCGTCGTCATCGCGGCGACGGTGCTGCTGTACTACCAGCTGTACGTCCAGGGCGCGGTGGGGCCCTCAATCCTGCGGCACTACGGGATGTCGTTCAAGTATTACGTCTACATCTCGGTCATCGGGAACGTGTTCGGCGCCGTCGCCTCGGTGGTCGCGGGCATCGCGGACCGCGTGGGCCGTGCCAACATCATCGCCTGGGGCCTTGGGGTGACCAGCGTGCTGGTCGGGTTCGTGCTTCCGCACATGCCCAACAAGTGGGCGTTCGCCGTGGTCGTGGCCGCGGTCAGCGGCGTCGAGGGTTTGATCCTCGTCGCGACGCCCGCGCTGGTGCGGGACTTCTCGCCGCAGCTTGGGCGGGCGTCCGCCATGGGGTTCTGGACCCTCGGTCCGGTGCTCGGCAGTCTGTGCCTACAACACCTTCGTCCTCTTCATCACGCTGAACGCGATCTTCCAGGGCCTTGTGCTCGCCCCGTGGATGGCCGCGTACACCGAGGATGTCGAAGACCGCAACCCGGCGCTGATGGCCACCGGCAGCAGCCACCCGCAACCCGCACGAGTGGCGGCGGTGGTGGTGGGGCGTGTTCGGCGGCATGGTCGTCTTCCTCCCGCTCCCTTACCGTGATGGGCGGCTTCTGGAGCCCAGCGGCGGCCCGTCGCCGGGCCCAGGAGCACGAGCGCGCTGTCCAGGCAGAACTCAAGCAGATCGAGGCTACGGGCTAGGCCCTCCCCGAGGTCACTTTTCCGGCGGAGGGTGCACGACCAGGTGCCATCCTTCTCCCGCTAGGACGGGCCGCGTTTCTTCCAGGCATAGTAGCCCTGCCCGGACACAGAAAGGCCATCGTGACAAATCGAAATCCGGTTCTCCCGCCCGACATCTGCATCCCGGATGGAGAAGCGCACGTCATGCCCGACGGACGCCTCTACGTCTACGGCAGCTACGACCAGCACGACGACGTGTGGTGCAGCAACGAGTACCGCGTTGTGTCCACCGGCAACCTTCGTGATTGGACAGTGCACGGCACATCGTTCACCATCGGCCGCGACGAGTGGGAAACAGTCTCGGCCGGTGATGAGCCCGTCCCGACCGGGGGCAGATGGATGAAAGCAAAGCATCTCGTCAAGACCATGAACCAAGTCCGGCGAGCCAAACTCGGACCAGCCTTCCTGCGGGCCGGAAAGGCCGGCCGACTCATACAAGGACCGTTGCTATTCGCGCCGGACTGCATCGAGCGAGACGGCCGCTACTACCTCTATTTCGACTTGTCCGACGGTAGCGAAGGCGTCGCGGTAAGTGACCATCCGGAAGGTCCTTTCACCGATCCGGTCAGGCTTCCCGCCGCCGGCATCGACCCTGCGATCTTCATTGATGACGACGGGGCAGCATACTACTACTGGGGACAGTTCCGCGCCAGCGGGGTTCGACTAGACGATGATCTGCGGGGCTTCGACACCAACGCCGTGCGCCACAACCTCATCACGGCGGAGAAACACCACTTCCACGAAGGGTCCTCAATGCGTCGCATTGGAGACACCTACTATCTCGTCTTCGCCGACACCTCCCGAGGAAAGCCGACGAGCCTGGGATACTGCACCAGCCCGACCCCTCTCGGCCCGTTCACCTATGGCGGCGTGATCATTGACAACGACGGATGCGACCCCGCTTCATGGAACAATCATGGATCGATCGAGCAGTTCGACGGGCAATGGTACATCTTCTACCACCGTTCCAGCGGCAACTCCCCTGCCCGACGACGCCTCTGCGTCGAACCGATCATTATCGCGAGCGATGGATCAATCGCAGAGGTTCCGATGACATCACAGGGAACCGGCGCGCCCCACGCCCCCGGCGAGGTCATCGACGCCTGGCGCGCGTGCCAAGTCACTGAAGGGGCGTATGTGGGACCGTCGAACGACGGGCAGGAAAAGCTCTTTCTCCCCCGCCCCGGCTCGTCAGGCGCCTTCCGATATGTCGAAAGCGACGACGACCTCACGCACGCGCGCATCGATGTCGACGGCCCAGGAGTGCTGAACATCTCTCTAGGCGCGCACGCCACAGAACACTCGCTGAAGTCAGGACCGCACGACCTTGACCTCGGCTACGTGCCCGCCGGGCGATATGAAATCACCCTCACGCTCCGATCGGGGTCTGACATGCAAATCCGCTCACTTTCGGTCGACTGACCGCTCGCCGGTCACCCCTTCATCAAGGGGTACGAAGACGACACCGTCACCATCATCGAGACTCCGCGGAGCGCCGGCCACGCCGGCGTCGGCTGCCGTCTACGGGAGGGGTGGGTGGTCGGAAACGGTGCCCGGCCGGTTGAGATAGCGCCCGCTGGCGTCGGCATACCGGCGCCTGACGGCGGTGTCGGAGCGGTCTGGGGGGAGGACGGTGCGCCGGGTCCCCCATTTCGGCGGGTGATCGCCGTAGGGGTTCAGGGCCCAGGCTGCTTGGCGGGCGGCGCCGATCGCGGCGTACTCGGCGGGTTTGGGCAGGACGACGGGGCGTTCGAACAGTGCGGGGGCGATGGCGGCGACGGCAGGGGACCGCGCCGCGCCGCCCGTCAGGAGCACGCGTCCGGTGGCGAGGCCTGATGCGGTGAGGGCGTCGAGGGCGTCGGCCAGGCCGCACAGCATGCCTTCGACCGCGGCGCGGGCCAGGTGCGCCGGAGTCGAGTTGCGCCCGGTCAGGCCGTGCAGGGCCCCGGTGGCGTCGGGGAGGCTGGGGGAACGCTCGCCCTCCAGGTACGGCACCAGCACCAGGCCGTCCGCACCCGGCGGCGCGCACATTGCGAGCTCGGCCAGCCGGTCGTGGTCCACACCGAGAATGCGGGCGGTCGCGTCCAGGACTCCGGCGGCGTTGAGCGTGCACACCAGCGGAAGGAACTCTCCGGCGGCGTCGGCGAACCCGGCGATCACACCAGTCGCGTCCGCGGCGGGGAAGCGGGTTGTGCCGTACGCCGTGCCCGACGTCCCCAGCGACACGACCGCATCCCCGACCGCGGCATCCAACCCCAGGGCGGCGGCCATATTGTCACCGGTCCCCGCCGCTACCAGGACCCCTTCCGGCGTGGTGCCGGCGGCCTGGCACGGTCCCAACACCCTCGGCAGCGCCGGAACACGACCGAACGCCAAGCGCAGGACGTCGTCGCGGTAAGCGCCCGCCGCGGGCGACCAGTACCCGGTGCCCGACGCATCCCCACGGTCGGTGCGGAGACCGGCGAGGTCACCGGCGCCGCACAGCCGCCAGGTCAGGTAATCGTGCGGCAGGCAGACGGCCGCCACGCGCGCCGCGGCATCGGGCTCGTGCTCGGCGAGCCAGCGAAGTTTGGTGACGGTGAACGACGCGACCGGGACGCTGCCGACCGCGTCCGCCCACGCCTTCGGCCCGCCCAGCTCGGCGACCAGGTGGGTGGCAGCCCGCGCGGAGCGGGTGTCGTTCCACAGCAACGCGTCCCGGACCACCCGGCCATCCTCGTCGAGGCAGACCAAGCCGTGTTGCTGGCCCGCGACGCCCACCGCCGCGACGTCGGCGAGGCCGCCCGCGTCGTCGATCGCGCGGCCGAGCGCCTGCCACCACGCGCCGGGAGCCACCTCGGTCCCGGGCGGGTGCGGCGCGCGCCCGGAACGCACAACGGCGCCGCTGCCGGCATCGCAGACTACGACCTTGCAGGACTGCGTCGACGAGTCAACCCCCGCGACCAGCGGTGCCCGGCCCGGCATGTCAGCGCGCGCCGAGAATATGCTCGACCGCCAGTTGGTCCAACCGCTCGTAGCCCAGGCCACGTTCGGCGGCCGCCTCCGGATCGAAGTCGTCCTTGCCGAGGTCGGCGTACGTCTCACCCGGGGCGAGCGTGGGCACCGCCAACTGGTCCAGCCCGGCCGCGGCGGCGGCCTCGCGCACCTCGGGGTCGGCGCGGAACGCCTTCGCCCGCTCGCGCAGAAGCAGGTAGGTGCGCATGTTCGCGGCCGCCGACACCCATACCCCGGAGGCGTCCTCGGTGCGCAGCGGTTTGTAGTCGAAGTGCCGCGGCCCGTCGTAGCCGCCGTGTTCGAGCAGGTCGACCAGGAAGAACGCGCTCTTGAGGTCACCGTGCCCGAAGACCAGGTCCTGGTCGTACTTGGGCCCGTGCTGGCCGTTCAGGTCGATGTGGAACAACTTGCCCGCCCACAGCGCCTGGGCCACGCCGTGGACCATGTTGAGCCCGGCCATCTGCTCATGCCCGACCTCGGGGTTGAGGCCGACCATGTCCGGGTGTTCGAGACGCTCGATGAAGCCGAGGGCGTGGCCGATCGTGGGCAGGAAGATGTCGCCGCGCGGCTCGTTCGGTTTCGGCTCCAGCGCGACGCGCAGGTCGTAGCCGTGGTCGCGGATGTAGCCGCACACGGTGTCGAGGGCTTCCTTGTAGCGGTCCAACGCGGCCCGCACGTCGGTCCCCGCGTCTGACTCGCTGCCCTCCCGTCCACCCCAGAACACGTAGGTGCGCGCGCCGAGTTCCGCGGCCAAGTCGATGTTGCGGATGACCTTACCCAGCGCGAATCGGCGCACCGAACGGTCGTTGGCGGTGAACGCGCCATCCTTGAACACCGGATGGGTGAACAGGTTCGTCGTCGCCATCGGCACCACGAGACCGGTCGTATCGAGCGCGGCCCTGAACGCGGCTGTCCTCTTCGCGCGCGTGTCATCGTCCGCGCCGAAGGGCACCAGGTCATCGTCGTGGAACGTCACACCGTATGCGCCCAGCTCGGCGAGACGGTGCACAGCCTCCACCGGGTCGAGGGGCGCCCGGGTCGCGTCGCCGAACGGGTCGCGGGCCTGCCAGCCGACCGTCCACAGACCAAAGCTGAACTGGTCCTCGGGCCGCGGAGCCAAGTCAGTCACGGCACTCCAAACGAATAAGTCTAATGTATGGACTAAAACCCAGCTAAGCCCCGCGTGACCGTGATGTCAACACCCGGTCGTCCGAGCGGCCGGGTCCGGGCGCGATGAAAGGATCGCCGCATGTCCCCGCCGCGCCGCCCCACCCACATCGCCACCATGCGTGAGCGGAACCTGGCGCTGGTCCTGCGGGAGATCTCCCGGCGGCAACCCGTCACGCGTGCCCGGCTCGCCGAGCGGACCGGGCTGACCAAGACCACGGTGGCCAGCCTGGTAGCAGCCTTGGAGGACCTGCATTTGGTCACCAGCGCGGGACCGGTCCGCGGCGGCACCCGCGGCCGCCCGGGCGCACCGGTCTCACTCGCGCCCGGCCCCGTGGCGGGGCTCGGCCTGGAGGTCAACGGCCACTACCTCGCCGCATGCGTCCTCGACCTGACCGGCGACGTGCGCCTGAGCGAAACCATCGTGTGCGACAACCGCGGGCGCGACGTCGAGGAGACCCTGGCGGCATTGGGCACATTGGGGCAGCGGCTGATCACACGGGCCGCTGACGCCGGCCTGGACGTTGTCGGAACGGCCGTCGCGCTGCCCGGTGTCATCACCCAGGACCGGATCAACGCGCCCAACCTCGGCTGGGAATCCGTTCCCGCCGCGGCCCTCATCCGCGAGACCCTACCGGTGCAGCCCTTTGCTCTCGCCGTGGACAACGAGGCCAACCTCGGCGCGCTGGGTGAACTGTGGTATGGGGCCGGCCAAGGCGCCGGGAACTACCTCTACCTGTCCGGAGAAACCGGCATCGGCGCCGGGATCGTTGCCAACGGCGAGCTCTTCCGCGGCGCCCACGGCGTAGCCGGTGAACTCGGCCACATCGTCGTCGACCCCAACGGACCCGAATGCCGCTGCGGCGGTAGCGGCTGCCTGGAACAGGCCGCCGGGCTCGATGCTGTCCTGAACACCGCTGGCATCCCCACCATGCCGGGCTCATCCGAATCCGGGCTCTCGCAACTGCTGCACCGTCTCGCCGAGAACGACCGAGACGCGCTCCGAGCCATTGACGCGGCAGGGCGCGCACTCGCGGTCGCGCTTGTCGCGGCCGTGAACCTCCTGGACCCGGACACCATTGTCCTCGGCGGCATGCACGCCCGCCTTGCCCCCTGGCTCATCCCGCCGATCGAAGCATCCATCTCCCAAAGCACCGGCAAACTACGTGGGCACACCCCCACCCTTCGCGTGTCAACACTCGCGGCCGACAGCGCGGTACGCGGCGCGGCGGGAACCGTCCTCGACAGCGTTCTCACCAGCCCACTCAGAGTCAACATGACCATCAATGCCGATCACCGCTCCCGCGCTCAACCACCGACCATACGTGGGGCCTGAAAGCTTGATTTTTAACCTTTCCGCCGCTGGTGGGCAGACACCGACTTCTCACCTCACCATCCGCCGGCGCGACCGGCTCGGCGGCATCCTGCACGAGGCGTACCGGATCCTCGAAGCGGAGATGCTGATCAGCGTCCGACCTCACCTATCAGTTCCACCACCTGATCCGTCGCCGCTGGAAGACCTCGTTGCCGGACAATTTCGCGCTCGATCGTTGTGGGCCCCCGCATCAGCGGGTCGCGCGTACGCGGCGGCTGAGCGAAATGATCGTTTCGGCCACCTCCCGCGGCGAGTCGAGCGGCAGGTGGTGGTAGCCGTCCTCGACACAGACGATCTCCGCGGTGGGGACGACGGCGGATACGCGCCTGGCCGCCTGGCGGCTGGGAAGCGCGCTTCGCCCGCCGAACATGTAGGTGACCGGGCAGGTCACCTGGTGCAGGGCCGCGTCGACGATGGAGTCCTGATAGCGCCCCAGCGCTTCGGGATCGAACTTCCAGGCCCAACGGCCGTCGCGTTGGCGCAGGGCGTAGTCCGCGATGGCCGTCAGCTCGGACGGATGCGGTCTCGGCTGCGGCGGCATGAGCCGAAATCGTTGCCGTGCGGTGTCCCGGTCGTCGTAGGTCGACAGCCGGCGCCTGGCGTCGGGACGCTCGCCACGGGTGCCGGGCTTGGGAAACATGGTGTCCAGGAGCGCCAGCCCCGCTACCCGATCCGGCGCGGCGGCCGCGGCGATCGTCGATCCCCGGCCGCCCATCGAGTGGCCCACGAGCACCACCGGGCCGGTCGCCAGTCCCAACGCTCGCTCGATCTCGCGAGCGTGCACCGACGGTCCGTAGGCCGGTCGCCAGTCGCTGTCGCCGTGGCCACCGAGATCGATGGTGAGGACCTGGTGGTCGGGGGTCAGCGCCGGTGTGACGAGATCCCACCACATCCGGTGCGCGCCGGCACCGTGGACCAGGAGGATCGTGATGTCACCGGCCCCCTCCCTGGCGACTACGTTGCGGTGGCCGTCCACGTCGATCTCCACGAGGTCCGGTCCCGCGTCGCGGTGCCGGTCAGGTTCTCGGGCGCGCGGCAACGTACTCATAGAGGTCGCTTACGGAGAATCCGGCCGCGGAGTCGGCGGCATCACCCGCACGTTCGCTCAACGCTGTGTGCTGACGATCCCCGCCTCGTCCAGATCTTGCCCATCACAGGCATCCTCCCGGTAGCCGGCCCGCCACGTTGGCGTCACCCTTATGCCATCCTTTGGATTTTAATGCGATGTTCTTAGAATTCTCTATTGATACCATAGAGGCCCCGGGAAGCCAACACGTCGACAGAACCTTCACAGAGCTTGCGAGGATGCGTGGTATGCCCCAGAGGCCGGCGGCGGCGGACGGCACCAGCCGCCCGAGGAGACCGCACACCGGCGGGTCCGCCACGCGGGCGCGGCTGCTGGACGCCACGGAGTGGCTGATCGCCGAACGCGGTGTCGACGGAGTCACCCTCAACGAGATCCGCACCCGCGCCGGGCAGGCGAACTCCTCCGCCATCGCCTACCACTTCGACTCCAGGGACGGCCTGCTGCGGGCCGTGGTCCTCGACCGGCAGAGCCGCATCGACAACGAACGCGCCACAATGATCGACAACCTGGTCCGCGCCGGCACGCAGCACGACCCCCGCTCCGTGGTGTGGGTGGTCGTCCGCCCCCTCGCCGACAGCGTCCGCGCCGGCAGCCGCTACCCCGCGTTCCTCGCCCGCCTCTCCGAACACCCCGACGTGCGAGCCCGGTACTGGCCCCACCAGATCACCTCGGCGTGGGGCAGCTACGACCTGCAGCGCCTGCTCGAGGACTGCCTGCCCCACCTGCCCGAGCGGGTACGCGGAAGCCGGTCCTTCCAGACGACCAACAGCGTGCTCAACCTCCTCGGCGAACACGCCCGCACCGGACGCAACCTCAGCGAGGCCCGGCTCCACAGCTACATGGACGGCTGGGTCGGCATGCTCACCGCCCCGGTTTCCCCCAACACCGCCACCCGACTCCCCGGCTGACCCAGTGCCGTCACCGGTGCGCCGGTTCCCCGCGGGTCAGTGAGCTGCCGCCGTCGACGGGCAGCACGGCCCCGGTGATGAACGACGCACGGTCGGAGGCGAGAAAGAGCACGGCCTCGGCGCCACCCGGGCCGGCCCGTAGACGACCGGCACGCCGGTGGAAGGCTGCTCGACCCTCCAGTAGTGGGCGACCCCAGCCCGCGCGTACTGCTGGGGCTTGAAGATGCGGTCTGTGCTCTCCGAGCCCGGCGAGACGATCTCAACGACGAGGAGCACGTTCTCTGGGCGCGCCGGCACGATACTGATCGCTTCGGCACGGTACACGACGACGTCCGGCCGACGATTGGTGAGCGGCACGTCCTGTAGCCGGACGTCGAAGTCGTAGTCGGCGTTCCAGGCGGACCCGCCCACCGCGTCCAACGCGTTCGTGATGATCCTGGACAGGCGGTTGTGGAGGATGGAAGCACTGGGGACCACGACGACCATCCCGTCCACGATCTCGATGCCCTCGCACTGCTCCTCGGACCAGGAGTCGTACTGCTCCGCGGTGATCTGCTGGTGCATCCAGGCGGGAGCGATCATCTCCATGGTCATGGCGCACCTCCTCCAGTGACCCGACCCCCCTGATCCCTTCTCCCAAAGCGTACCGTGGGCTCGCCGTCCAGCCCGGGGCTCACGCGTCGTGCCTCGGCGAATCCCTCGTCGAGCCGATCAGGGCTGATCTGGCCGCAGCTCGACGAAGAGCGCGGACGCCTCGGCCGTCACGGCGTCCCCGTCGTACAGGGCCGCGCGCAGGAACCGTTTGCGTCCGTCGACCCGATCCACGGTGGCGACGACGGACAATGGGCGAGCGACAGGTGTGACACGACGGAAGTCGACGGTGAGGGACGCCGTCCGGGCCATCCCCCGACCGACGTTGGCGAGCCGGCCGAGGACTTCGTCGAACAGCAGCGGTATCGCGCCACCGTGCACGGCACTGTTCCCGCCGATGTAGCGAATCGCGAAGGTGACCTCGCCTCGCAGTTCGGAGTCGGACACCGTCACCGACGTGAGCTCCGGCGCGAGGAACCGTGTCGGGGCGGTGCGCGCGAGGTCGTCCCAGCTGGGCGGCTCCAACCCGGTGATACGGAACGGGTCGAGCGCTGCCGATGCCCGTTCGAGCTGCTCCGCCACCGCGGTCACCGTGTCCGGCGGGGCCTGCGTGCCGATGACCCGGTCCTGCAGATCACGGATGGCGCGCACGAGCCGGGCCAGCTCCGGGGACGAGTCGGTCGAGATGTCGGCAGAGACCGGGAACCTCCCCGCTGCCGCGGGGGGCGTCGCCGAACTGGTCGCGTCGGAGACGGTCACATCAGAGTCCTTCCACTACATGGATCGCGACCGGGTGAACTGGGCGTGTACATCGGCGCCGCGATGCGACGAGCGCGGCGGGCGCCCCACCGGCGTGCAGCGCCCGCTGCCCCATTGGTTGACACTGTATATCTGGACAGTCTTTAGTCCGTACAGACTGATTCGCACTCGAAATGAGGCGCCCATGACCTCGGTCACGCTCGGCCCGCTGCACCCGCGGCACGGAGTCCACGCGCCGACCTCTGGTACACCCGGCCGGGCGCCTGGTTCCGTGCGTCGGACGGCGACGACGGACATGCTGCGGCCAGAGGGTCTGTCCGGTCCCCTGATCCTGCTCGGTAGGGCCAGGGACCTGGTCACAGACCGGGATGCACGTCCGCGCGTGGCCGCGGCGGCGACGATGCGGGCGCGGATCGATTACACCGGCGGCCGCACCGTCGAGCAGTTGACGACAACCCCGGACCGACCAGCTCTGCGGGCCGTGCTCGGCCGGCCCGCCGCGGCGAACTTCCGGCGCGCCGTGCTGGCCGCCGATCCCGCGGTGCCCGAGGAGGAGGGCCTGCTGAACCTGTTGCTCGACGACATCCCGGTGGCAACCCTCGTCTCGGGGCACGCGTCCAGCACCGGCCGCGTGGCTCGCACGCGGCAAGCGCTGACGGTCACCACCTTGATCCCCGACCAGTGCGCGGGCTTCGCCTCGGGCGCCACGATCATGGCCGAGACCGCGCGCAGCGGGCATCCGCCGATCGTCACCGGCCCCGCCGCCCCGGCACTGGCGAACGGCGACCCGCTGGCCTGGCACGACCTCGAGCCACTGCCCGCGCACGCCATGCGCCGCGCACGCCGGATGGACGTCCATCCCGGGACACCGACGACCATCGACGTCCTGTTCCGCGACTCCTACGTCCGCCCGGACGGGCTCGAGACCGTCATCCACGAGTACACCGTCCTCATGACCGTCGACGCCGAAGCCGGGATCGTCGCGTCCTGCGAGGCGACGCCTCGCGTCCTGCCCTGGGTGGAGTGCCCAGCTGCCGCGGCGTCGGCCCGCCGGCTGGCCGGGCAGCCGCTGGCCGGGCTACGGGCGCACGTGCGGCAGACGTTCGCGGGGACGTCCACCTGCACGCACCTCAACGACACGCTGCGCGCGTTGGAGGACGTCCCCGCACTGCTCTCGCTACTCGCCGACTGATGAGATCACGCCGCGCTGCTCGTCAGCGCACGTGGAAGCCGGCATCCACGGGCAGCTGTACTCCGGTGATGTAACGGGCCTCGTCGGAAACCAGCCACGCGACGGCGTTCGCGATGTCCTCCGGCTGGAGGATGTCGACGGGAAGCGCGTTCTGCATGGCGGAGAGCACGTTGCTGCCGCCCTTCGCGGCCTCGGCCATGAGCGCGGCCATCGAGGGGTTCTGCGTCATCCCGCTGACGACACCCGTCGGGTGCACCGTGTTCACCCGAATCCACTCGGGAGCAAACGTGACAGCCAGCGCTTCCATCAGTCCCACCAGACCCCGCTTCGAGGCGGAGTAGGCCTGGCTGCTGGCCAGCGGCGAATTTGATCCCTTCAGCCCGGCGGTGGAGCTGGTCATCACGATGGACCCGCCGCGGCCGCCCCGCTGCATGTAGGGCAGCCCGGCCCGCACCGCGTGCCAGGCGCCGGTCAGGTTGGTCTCCAGCGTCTCCGTCCACTCGAGGAGCGGATCGACCTCCGGCCCGAGGCGGATGATCCCGGCATTGGCGATGATGATGTCCAGACGCCCGAAGGCCGCGAACCCCTCCTCGACGGCACTCGAGACCGCGGCGAAGTCGCGCACGTCGGCTTGCCTGGCGACGACGCGTCGCCCCTCCTTCTGGACGAGGGTGGCGGTCTCCTCGAGATCAGCGGGCGAGGCGTTCGGGTAGTCCATAGAGGGCATGTCGTGGCAGATGTCGATCCCGATGATGTCGCAGCCCTCACGGGCCAGCCGAACCGCGTGGGCACGTCCTTGGCCGCGTGCCACACCGGTGATGAAGGCGACCTTGCCTTCGAGCCCCTCGGCCATGCCAACCGTCCTTCGTCGTCGAGCAGCCCCGGCGGGGCGTGCGGGTGATGTATCGGTCAGGCGATAACATTACGGCTGCGCAGATCGGCGATGCGCTCGTCGCTCAGTCCCAGCTCGCGGAGTACCGCGTCGGTGTGCTGCCCGAGGGTGCACCCCGCCAAGGCCTGAGTCGCGGAGCGGGAGAAGTGGAGCAGCGGACCGACCCGCTCGTACTCGTCGAAGATGGGGCTCTCGACGGTGGTGAGCCAGCCGTGGCCGCGGCCGAGGTCACCGAGCCAGTTGTCCTCGGTCCCGGCGGTCTCGGCGACCACGCACCCGATGCCCCCCGGCAGCAGTTCCGATTCCCACTTCTTCGCCGTCTGCTGGGCGAAGATCTCGGACAGCAGCTTGGCGATCTGAACGTCCTCGGCCTGGCGTCCCTCCTCGGTGGACCAGGCGGGGTTGTTGACCGGGCCCCAGGGCGACAATGCCTCAGCCAGGCGCAGCCACTGACGGTCTGTCGGTGCCGCGAGGAAGACCCACTCGTCGGCGGTCTCGTAGAGCCGGTAGGTGGCGCTCATGCCGAACCCGTCCGGGTCGACGCGGGCGTCCTCGGGCTTACCCTCGTACTCGACCATCGTGTCGCCGAGCGCAAGTGTGGCGCTCAACAGCATCGTCGTCAGCATGCGCTGGCCGCCGGCGCCCCGACGCCGTGCATACAGCCCCAGCAGTAACGCCGTGGCCACGGCGAGAGCGGCAACGCCGTCCGGCGAGGTGCCGTGGCTGTTGGCGCTTGTGGTCAGTTGGACCGACATCCGGCGCACGTCCGGGGTGGACATGGCCGCCGCTTGTTCCGGGGTGGTCGCGCGCGGCATGTTGCGCATGGACACGCCTGTGCCGGCCGACATGGTCGGCGCGAAGGCGGGGCGCTTGCCGTACGGCCCGCCGATGCCGTACCCCGGGGCGTCGAGGTAGACGAGGTCCGGATTGACGGTTAGCAAGGAGTCGGCGTCGAGGCCGAGCCGCTCGATCACGCCGGCCCGGAAGGACTGCAGCACCAGATCGGATCGACGGGCCAGGTCGTAGACGATCTCGCGTCCGTCTGGTGTGGCCAGGTCCAGGGCGATGCTCTCCTTGCCCTGCAGGACCTTGGCCGCGCCGGCCTCGGGGAAGGAGGCGATCATGCGCAGCGGGTCGCCCTCGAGCGGCTCAACCTTGATCACACGGGCACCGAGGTCCGTCAGCAGCGTCACGCCGTAGGGAGCGGCGTAGAACGTGGCAAGCTCCAGCACGGTCACGCCCGCGAGCGGAAGATCCGGGCCCTGCGCCCGCGGGCCGTCGTCGCCGCCCGCGGCCCACTCCTCGGACAGTTCGGCGCCCTCGCCGAGCCGGGGTGCCGGTCGCGGAACGGGAAGTGGCGTCGCGCTGAGGGAGACGAGCGGCGCCGGCTGCCGCGTGGGCCCGACCACGGGATCGGTGATCTCGACCACCTGCCCGGCGTAGCGCAGCTGGGGGTGATGCAGCACCTCGGTCCCCCGCCGGAAGACCTCGGCGGAGACGTTGGGGTTGCGGTCGAAGACGTCCTGCCACTCGCTCAGCGTTTTCGCCCGCACCGCGTCGAGGAGCATCTCGTTGGCCTGGACGCGCTTGTGCACGTCCTCGAAGGCGGGCACCGTGTTCCACTCCGGGTCCTCGCGCATCCACGCGAGGCCTGCCTCCTCCAGTAGCGCCTGGAACAACCGGGGCTGCGTCTGGGAGAACTGCAGCCAGTGACCGTCCTTGGTCACCGCGACCAGCAGGATGAGCGGGAACGGCGTGGCGGGGTAGCCCTCCTCGGTGAAGGGAGGCGCGCCGACGAGCGCGTCGGGGTACTTCATGGCCAGCGCGCGCAGCATCTGGTGCCACGGGTCCAGCGCGGCGAGAGCGAGCGCGAGGCTGGTGTCGACTACCTGACCACGTCCGGTCGTCTCGCGGTCGTACAGAGCGGCGAGGATGCCGTGCAGGGCGACCTGAACGGCCGACCACGACGCGTAGGGCACCGAGAGGAAGGCCGGCCCCGGCCGGTCGGTCACGCGGCTGTATTCCCACATGCTGCCCAGCTTGGCCATGACGAGCCCCTCGTAGCCGGGCATGGCGGCGAAGGGGCTGTCGGCGCCGAACGCCGAGATCCGCGACCAGATGAGGCGCGGGTGCGCCGCGGTGAGACGAGCCGCGTCCAGTCCGAGCCTGGCGGCGACACCGGGGCGCCAGGCCTCGAGGACGACGTCGGCTCCAGCGATCAGCCGACGTGCCTCGTCGGCTCCTGTGACGGACTTCAGATCGAGAACGAGGCTGCGCTTCCCGCGGCCTAACAGCGGATAGGACGGGTGGCGGCGTAACGGCGTGCCGCCCGGCGGCTCGACCTGGACGACGTCTGCCCCGAAGTCCGCAAGCATCTGTCCCAGCTGGGCATTCGTCATCCCGCTGGTGAGCTCAACGACTCGAAGCCCGTCAAGTGGTGTGTCCAACGAAGGCCTCCGGCAGACGGTTGAGGGGCTGAGCGTAGGACGGCGCCGTGGTACAGTCCAGCATTTCGTAAGACTTTCGACAATGCATACCGTAATGTTGCCTCGGCTCTCGCGTCCGCCGGCGGGACTCAGGTTCGTCCTACCGGCAGCCCAGGCGGAGGGCTGCCGTGAGCCGTTCCATCGCGGCGGGCGGTTGTCGCCCCAGAGCGGCCCCCATGGGCCACGACTGGCGGCGACCCCCGCCGGAGCGACAGCGCGCCTCGCCAGGCGCCGAAAGGAGGAGCCGTGAGCTTGAAGGTCGGAAGCAGACTGCGGACGCCGACGTCCACGGTCGAGGTCATCGTCGTCAAGGGCGGCGACGGTGACGGCGAGCTGGTCTGCGCGGGCGCTCCGATGGTGACCACCGAGGTCTCCGTCGAACCGGTGGCCGGCGAGGCCATGGTGCAGCTCGGCAAGCGCTACGTCGATGACGAGAGGCGAATCGAAGTCCTCTGCGCGAAGCCCGGCGTCGGACCGCTCGAATACGCGGGGCGCCCGCTCACCGTCCGCGGCGCCGCGGCGCTGCCAGCCTCGGACTAGGTCACATCTGACAGCCTCCGGCCGCGCGAGGCTCCGCCATCATCGCGCGGCCTTCGGCCTAGGCCGCGTCTGACAGCCAGAACACCGAGGACGCGCTCGAAGGGCCCAAGGCCTTCGCCGAGAAGCGCAAGCCGGAGTGGAAGATGCGCTGACCCTGTCAGCCAGATTCAGCGCTGGTGCACGATCACGGGGCCCCGATCGCACGCAGGTGCGATCGGGGCCTGTGTCGTCCGCCTGTCCCTCGGGTAGGCCGACGGGTCGCGACGCCCCGGTCGAGCACGAGCGTGCCGGCGCGCGTCCTGGTGACGAACAGTATCTGCTCGTCCTCCTCCCACACCGAGGTGTGCAGCACGTCGCCCCCGACGACGGGCGCCACAAAGCGGGCGCTCATGGACCCGAAGTTCTCCGGGTCCCCGCCGAAGGCGGTCTGGAGCAGGGCGCGTCCGGCGAAGCCGAAGGTGCAGTCCCCTTGCAGCGGCGGTCGCTTGAAGCCGCCGCGAGCAGCGATCTCCGAGTCGGTGTGCAGCGGACTGCGCTCGCCCGACAACCGGTAGAGCAGTGCTTGCCACGGCATCGTTGCCTGCTCGACGACGGCATCGGGGCGCCGGGTCGGTGCGCGCCATTCCGGCGCTGACCCCCGCTCCCCGCCGAATCCACCATGACCGCGCAGGTACACGCCAGCTTCGACTTCGGCCACCAGCTGGCCGTCGGCGTCGAAACAGCGGTGCCCCACCTTGACGAGCGCATCCGCCCCTTTGTCATAGATCTTGCCCACTCGCCCCTGAATGGTCATGACGCCCTGTGGAGAAAGCCCGGCGTGCACGACGATCGACTGCGAGACCAGCAGGAAATCGCCTGCTGGTATGTCCCGCCACGGCATCGGCAGGTGCGGCCCGAGCGCGATGGGAAAGGTGGGGAGGACTCGCTGCCCGATGCCGTCGGTGTTCTCGGTCGTGTACTCGAGCTCGAACTCCGGGTCGTCGCTGCCGGCTCCCACGCCGAGGGCGTAGACGATGGCGCGGGTGGGATCCCACGAAACGGTGACCGCCTCGCTGTCAGTCTCTGCCCTGTCAAGATCTAACGACATAATGACCTTCCTCGCCACAGGGACAGGCGTACCGGCCGACTCTCATGGCGCGCTCGGCCGGGTGAGTCGAGTCATGCTATGCGGCCCGCGCGCCCAGCGGAATGCCAAACGCGAGCTGTCACCACCTCGCTCAGCGCGCCCGCATCGGCCGACTGCGCCGTGAGCACCCGCATCCGTCCAGGATGCCGGAACAGCGACGAGCGGTGGTGGGGAGCACGCCAGTCGGGGTGCGCGCCCCGCTACCGGTTGAGCGGGTCACGAGGCAACCCGAGGATCCGCTCGGCGATGACGTTCCGGGTGATCTCCGAGGTGCCGCCCGCGATCGTGCTGGCGCGCAAGCTGAGATACTGGCCGACGAGCTCCTGCTCCGATCCATCGACAACACCCAGGCCCGCGATGCGGATGGCCAGCTCGGTCAGCCGCTGCGCGTGCTCGGCGCCGGCCAGCTTGGTCACGTTGCCTTCTGGGCCGGGCGCTGCTCCCGCGACCGCGCGAGCCACGGCCCGGAGATTGACGAGTTCGAGCGCCTGCTCGGCGGCGATGAGGCGGGCCACGTCGGGGCCCCATGTCTGGAGGGCGCCGTGAGTCTGCGCCAGCTCGAGCAGCCGGAACGCGGTGAAGCGACCGGGAAGGCCACCGCCGATGCTGACGCGTTCGTTGCCCAACGTGGTCCTGGCGACCGACCAGCCCTGATCGACCTCGCCGACGACGTCGGAGTCGGGCACGAACACCTCGTCGAAGAACACTTCGTTGAAATGGGACTCGCCATTGATCTGACGAAGTGGCCGGACCTCCACTCCGTCCGCGTGCATGTCCACGACCATCGCGCTGATGCCCTTGTGCTTCGAGGCGCCGGGGTTCGTGCGAACGGTCGCCAGGCCGAGGTGGGCCTGATGGGCGCCGCTGGTCCACACCTTCTGTCCGGTGACCAGCCAGCCCCCTTCGACCTTCACCCCACGCGTCGTCACGGCCGCGGCGTCCGACCCGGCGGACGGTTCGCTGAACAGCTGGCACCACACCAGCCCCGCGGCGAGGGTCGGTTTCACCCAGCGCTCGATCTGCTCCGGGGTACCGGTCTGGATGAGCGTCAGCACCACCCAGCCGGTGATCCCGAGGTCCCAGTCGTCGAGCCCGGCGAACTCCTCGTCGATCACCAACTGCTCGACCGCCGACGCGCCGCGCCCGAACGGCTCAGGCCAGTGCGGCACGAGGTAGCCGCTCTCAAAGAGGAGCCTCCGCCGATCCGCGGGGTCCGCCGCCGTGTAGGTCTCGCGGAACGCGCGGGCGGCGCTCCGGTAGGTGTCGGCCTCGGGTGGGAGGTCGATCCCATACTGCCGGCGGGTCCCGGCCGCGGTCAGCGCCAGCAGGTCTGTTCCCGGATCGCCCGCGCCCGAGACAAGCTGACGCAGGCTGATCGCCCGCCGCAGGTAGAGATGAGCATCGTGCTCCCAGGTGAAGCCGATGCCGCCATGCACCTGGATGTTCTGTTGCGCGTTGGCGCAATAGGCATCGAGGGCCAGTTCGGCGGCCGCCGCGGCGGCCAGCTCGCCCTGAGCGCCGGTCCCTGCCCGTGCGGCGTCCCAGGCCAGGGCGACCGCGAGCTCGACGCGCATCATCATGTCGGCCAGCGTGTGCTTGACGGCCTGGAAGGTGCCGATCGTACGGCCGAACTGCTCGCGGACCTTCGAGTACCGCAGCGCCTGGTCGAGCACGGCTTGCGCACCCCCGGCGGCTTCGGCGGCCGCGATGGTGCGTAGCACGCGCCGCGCGACCCCGGCTCCGCCGTCGATGACCTGGACGCGCTCGAGCGGGACCCGGTCCAGGGTGACGGTCGCGATGCCGAGACCCGGGTCGAACTGCTCGTGGGGCTGCACCGCGGCGCCCAGGGCCGACGTCTCCACCACAGCGGCGTCGGTCCCGACCGCGACCAGGAGCAGCGTCGCCTCGCCGCCGGCCAGGAGCCCGACGGCCTTGCCGGAGAGTGCGCCGTCCCGCGCCTGGACGGTGGAGGCGAGCGCGGCGCCGACCGTGACGGTGCCGTCGACGACCCCGGGCAGCCAGGCCTTTCGCTGCTCATCGGTGCCTGCCTCCGCCAGCGTCGCCGAGACCACGACCGACGGCAGGAACGGTGCGGGCGTCAGTTGGCGCCCCAGCTCCTCGGTGACGATCGCGGTCTCCGCGAGCGAGTAGCCGGATCCGCCGTACTCCTCGGGGACGTGCAGGCCGAGCCAGTCCTGGGCGGCGATCCGCCTCCACAGCGGGGCAACGTCCGCTCGACCGGACAGTGCCGCGCGCGCATACGCGCGCAGACCGTTGGCGTCGGCGAAAGCGGAGACGACCGCGGCCAGCTCACGATGGACGTCGGTGATGGCGAGCGGCATCGGGCCACCCCTTCCTCTGGATCGTGATCGCCTCACGACGAGAGGCGCCACTGGCGAACAAGCGTCTCCTACGGAGCATGTCGGCGCCGCCGCGGCGGCCGTTCACCAGCCCGCAAGCGGATATCGCCGTCGGAAGGGACGTTGTCCACGATTTACCGAAAGTCTTACCATTCACGGTGCGACAGGCCAAGTGATCCGCGCCGCGCAGCCGACGGACCTAGCGCACCGTCCCGCTTTCGCCGCGCGCGACCAGAGCCCGGACGCCACCGATGATCACATCGAGCGCGAGATCGCGATCTGCCCCGTCCGGGTCCGGGCTCAGCACGGGCCAGGACTGCTCATATCGCTCGCCCGGCCATTCCGGGTGACGCTCGCGCGCCGGCGCCCGGTCCCGGGCGTCCGCGTCACCGTGATCCCGCAGGAATCCCCGCACGGCCGCCCGCCCGAGACCGTAGGAGTACAGGACACCGAAGACGCCGACGGCATCGCGATCACTCAACCCCGCGTCGAGCAGGATCCGCACGTATCCCCTCATCAGCCGGGTGCCCTCCGCCGTGGGCGGCAGGTCCCAGATGACGCGATCCAGGCTCGGGTAGCGCCCCATGGTCTCGCTGTTGCGGCGATGGAGCAGCCGAAGCTGCTGTTCCCAGTCGCCGTCGGCCTCGGTCGGGAGCTCGACCTCTCGCAGGACGGAATCGACAACCACCGCGAGAAGCCCACGCTTGTTGCGCACGTGGTGATACAGAGCCATCGTCGAGACCCCGAGCTCGCGAGACAGGTTGCGCATGCCGAGGGTCTCGAAACCATCGCGAAGGCCGATCCGAAGGCCGACCTCGACGATCTCGTCGACGCTGAGCGCGCGCAGGCTGGACGTCGAGCGATCGGCGACCGGCGAGTCGTCCACCGCCGCCGACGACACATCGCCTGACGTGCTCATGTCACCCTCCGCTCGTTCCCGCACGATCCGGTGTGCCTCGTCGCGGTTCGCAGGTATACACCGTAAAGTACGAGGTATACATGGTCAACACATCGGTCACCCGGACACCTTGTCGGGCGGCCATCACATCGGCGCCCCCAGCTACTCGCCAGCCACTTGCGAAGTGAGTACCGTAAGCCATACTGGAATGCTGCGGCCAGTTCAGCCCAACGCAGCTGGACCGCCACGACCGCGGTCGCTACTCCAGCCAGGTCCGCTGGTCGGTCCGTCCCGTGCTGCCCACCTGTGATGACGACCGCACTGCTTGTCGAACCCGTAGGTCGGACGCCGCCCGCAACCGGACGTCGCCTACCGTGGGGGGACTGATGAGGGGAGAGGATGATCGCGTGTCGGTGTCCCCGGGAGAACGCTCCGTGCGCAAGAGGCGTGCCCGGGGGTCCATCAGCGCGGACGAGATCCTGCACGGAGCGTACGAGCTGGCCTCAGCCGAATCTCTCGACTCCCTGAGCATGCCGCGCCTCGCCCAGCGGCTGGACGTCGGCGTAACCAGCATCTACTGGTACTTCCGCAGCAAGGAAGAACTGCTCGACGTGATGACCGAGCGGGCGCTGACGGAGTTTGACCAGGCCATCAACGTGCCGGTCGATCTCGCGTGGGACGAGTACCTGACGACGTACTTCACCGCATGCCGCGACGTGCTGCGCGACAACAGCCTGTGGTGCGACCTCATCGTCATGCGCGGCAGCGCCCTGAGCCCCAAGGCCCTGCGTGTCGCGAAACAGCGGGTGGACGTGGTGGTGGACATCCTGGCCAGGGCCGGGTTCGCGACCGACGACGCCCTCCGCGCGCACGCGGTTCTGTCGGTGTACGCGCGCGGCGCCGTCATTCACCACCGGCTCTGGGCTTCGCCGGACAGCCGCCCGGGCAGGGACGCGGAGTTCACCGACCAGATCGACCCGTTCTCCGTGACGGCTGACGAGGCGTTCGCCTTCGGGCTCCAGAACACCATCCGCGGCCTGCGAGCCCTGCTCGCCGAGACGGTGAAGCGCTGACGCCGGCCGCGGCCCTCGGGCAGGTGCACCAGCCCGGCGTGACGGATCGCGGTCGCGGGCGCGGGCGCCTTGGTGATGTCACGACTGCCGAAGCGCACGGTTCCCCCGTCGAGGGAACGAGACCGGACAGGTTCGCGCCAGGGTGCTCTTACCGGCGCCGTTCGGCCCGAGGACCGCGAGGGCGGTGTTCGGCCGCATGTCGAAAGTGACCCCGAACAGCGCTTGCGCGGCGCCGTAGCGGACAGACAGGTTCTCTGCCCGAAGCAACGGTTGGGGTGCGGTCATGCTCGCTCCTCGCGGGTGTTGACCAAGCCGGCCACGGCCTCGGTCTGCTCTGTCCGGCGTGGCTCGGCCCGCTCGATGTCCTCGCCGAGATACGCCGCGCGGACCGCCGGACCGGCCAGAACGTCGCCGGCTTCTGGCCCTGGGTCGGGTCGGCGCGTGCCCCGGGCGTGCCTGCTTGCCCTTGCGGCGGCCCAGGTGTGCCAGTTGCGCGTTAGCCAGCCCCGATAGGTTTTCGGTAGACTCTTCTATACCGTGCTGACGACCGGTCAGGCCGCGCCAGCGGACAATCGTGAATCTGGCTGGAGCTTCAGCAGCCATCAACGGGGGCGCCCCGCTCCGGGCCGCCGTCGTCGTTGACGGGGCCGTGCGCTTTCCCCGTGACCGCCATATCGGTTGATCTCCGTCCCCGCTCGGGCGGAGCTATCCCACCATGATTGAGATTGAGAGTCATCGATGACCGAGGTAGATCGTTCGACACCTCCGGTGACCTTGCGGATCGGCGGTGAGAAGCTCACTCGTGGATCAGGCGGGGTGCACGGCCACATCAACCCCTGTAACGGCCGAGTGGACGCCGAGATCCCGCTGGCCGGCGCCGAGGAAATCAACGCCGCCGTGCAGGTGGCGCACCAGGCCTTCCAGAGCTGGCGCAACGTCAGGCCCGCGGAGCGGGCGCGGCTGCTCCTCAAACTGGCCGACCTCATCGAGGCCAACGCCGAGGAGTTCGTCCGCCGCGGCGTCCTGGACAACGGCACCGCGATCGCGACCACGGTCGGCTCACCGATCGCGGCGCGGGACTGGACTCGCTACTACGCCGGGTGGGCCGACAAGATCGAGGGGCAGACCACCTCGACCTTCGGGCCGGACGGCGAGCTCAGCTACACCTTGGCGCAGCCCTACGGCGTCATCGGCATCATCATCACGTGGAACGGCCCGTTGATCTCGCTGGGGATGAAGATCCCGGCCGCACTGGCCGCCGGCAACACGGTCGTCGTCAAGCCGTCCGAGCTCACACCGTTCTCCGGGGAGCTCTTTGCCGACCTGGTCGCTCAGGCCGGCATTCCCGACGGGGTGGTCAACATCCTGCCCGGGGATCCGTCCGCGGGCGCCGCTCTCGTTGCCCACCCGCTGGTCAAGAAGGTGACCTTCACCGGCGGCCCGGCGACGGCGCGGAAAATCCTGGCGTCCTGCGCGGAGACGATGAAACCGGCCGTGCTGGAACTGGGCGGCAAGTCGGCGAACGTCGTCTTCGACGATGCCGATCTCGGCTCGGCCTGCTTCCACGGCGCGCTCATGTCGGTCGGGATGATGGCCGGTCAGGGCTGCGCCTTCCCCACCCGGATGCTCGTTCAGGACACGATCTACGACGAGGTATGCCAACGCGTCGCCGCGATCGCCAAGAATATCGTGATCGGCGATCCCTTTGATCCCGGCACCGGGTCCGGCCCGCTGGTCAACGAAGCCGCGCTGACGCGAGTACTCGGGATGATCGAGCGCGCGAAGGCCGACGGCGCGCGGCTGATCGCCGGGGGTGCCCGGCTCGGGGGCGAGCTGGCCGACGGCTACTTCCTCGAGCCCACCGTGTTCGCCGACGTCGATCCGGATTCGGAGCTCGCCCAGACCGAGGTCTTCGGGCCGGTGCTGTCGATCATCCCGTTCCACGATGACGACGACGCCATCCGGATCGCCAACAATACCCAGTACGGGCTGTCCGGTTACGTCCAGACCACGTCGCTGCGCCGCGCGCTGCGCTTCGCCGAGGAGCTCGAGACGGGCGAGGTGCTCGTCAACGGGGCGACGAACATCGCGGTCTGGCGCCCGTTCGGTGGTTTCGGCATCAGCGGGCTGGGCAAGGAAGGCGGCCGCGCGGGCTTCGAAGAGATGCTGCGGGTCAAGGGCGTCGGCATCAAGATCTCAGGGACGGCCGTCCCGAGCTGGAGCTGATCGGCCCGGGGGGAGAGAGACGCTTGCGTCGGGCGAGCGCCTCCTCCCCCCGGCCCGGCGGAGCCGCGCCGCGGCCCGCGTTCTGCCGGGTCAGCGGCCCTGCCAGACAGGCGCGCGACGCTCGACGAAGGCGGTCGCGCCTTCCTTGGCGTCCAGGCTGTCGAAGACCGACG